>Ga0256405_10001814_pt1 | contig 54784 bp, 31 predicted proteins | sample RumenRJG_02DNA_FD_189096 | JGI IMG/M metagenome (GOLD analysis project Ga0256405, IMG submission 189096) | Bovine rumen microbial communities from Lethbridge, Alberta, Canada - RJG_02 | ecosystem: Host-associated > Mammals > Digestive system > Stomach > Rumen | place: Canada: Alberta... | reverse complement strand
AGGGAAACATAGGCAAATAGGTTTTCGAACAATCTAAGATTGTTCGTTAACTCACGACAAGAAATCACAACAAAAGGGCCGTCCTTTTTGCTCATTTTATTTCATGAGTTTTCGAACAGCCCCTTTTCACTCGCACCCACCTAACGGGGGTGCTCAGACAAAAAAGGCGATGTCTTAGCCACCGCCTTAAGAAGAACGATTAGGAAGCGGGTGTTTCTTCGTCCCCGGAATGGATCAAGACGCGGCACCCTTTGGAGTTGTTCGCCGAATCTCCCGGCGCGGCCACGATGCCCTCGTTTTGTAAGCGGGCCATGATTTTGCCCGCACGTGGGAAGCCGACCTCGAATTCGCGCTGGATCATCGAGATAGAGCAATATTCGCGCGTCATGATGACGGACTTGATGTAATTGTATTTCTCCTCATCGCCGATCTTGCGTAGCTCCTGGCTCGACATCTGCGGGGCCGGGGCATAGCCCCCATCGCGGATTTCGGGTCCACTGCTTTCTTCGTCATCGTCTTCAAGATGGAGGAAGCGCGGATCGTAATCCGGGGGCAATTGCTTCCTTATGAAGTTGCAGACCGTGTTCATTTCATGCGCGGTGCCTAAGCAGCCCTGGGCGCGGACGAAATCGCGCTTGGAGATCTCTTGGCAATCGATGAGCATATCGCCATAACCATAGAGGTCTTCCGCCCCACCTTGGCCGAGGATCGTCACGGAGTCTTGCGAAGAGGCCACCGTCAAGGCGACGCGGCAAAGGAGGTTGGACTTAATCGTGCCGGTGATGACTTTGACGTCGGGGCGCTGGGTGGCGACGATGAGATGGATGCCGCAGGCACGCGCCTTTTGGGCGATGCGTAAGACGTAATCGGAAATCTCTTTGCATTCCCCTACTAGATCGGAGAATTCGTCGACGAGGACGACGATATAGGGCATGCGCTTATGATGGCCAGGTAGCGCGTAATCGGCGTTATAGCCCGAGATGTCGCGCACGCCGACGTCGGCGAAGCGTTCATAACGCTCGTCCATGACGTCGCAAAGGATCTTTAACGCATTCCGGGCGGGTTTTGCTTCCTTGATGATGGGGCAAAGAAGATGTGGCATGTCCTTATAAGGAGCCATTTCGACGCCGCGCTTTGGGTCGATTAGGACGAGCTTGAGGTTTTCGGGGCGGTTACGCATGATCAGCGACATCAAGATGCCATGGGCGAAGATCGATTTACCAGAACCCGAAGTACCGGCGACGAGCATATGCGGGAATTTGGCTAAGTCGGCTTGTTTGAGACTCCCGTCGATCGCCACGCCGAAAGGAATGCGCAAATCCGCGGTTTCCTTGCGCTCGGGCAAGGCGACGAAAAGTTCTTTGAAACTGACGATGCGGCGGGTGGCGTTAACGACTTCTAGAGCCGAGGATGCTTGCCCTAAGACGCGCTCGACGAAGCGGCAAGGAACGCCACCTAGACGCACCTCGAGATCGGGGACGATACGGGTGATGGAGGAGACCGAAACGCCCGCGTCCGCCTCGATGGAATAACGGGTGATGGAAGGTCCGACGAGGATGTCGACGACGTGGGCGCCGATATGGAAGTCGGCGAGGATTTGGTTGATGAGTTCGGCCTTTTTGCCACATTCTTCCTTGATGGCGTCTAGATCTTGGCTGGATTTGGATTCATCGAGCATCGACTCATCGGGGAAAGTATAAGGAGGTAAGGGCGCTTCGACGTCTTCCTCCGCTTTCTCTTCTTCTTTTTCGCTTGCGATGGGCTCAGGATCTGCCACAGGGGCGGGAGAAGGCTTAGGTTCTGGAGCTGGTGCAGGAGCGATCACTAAACTTGGGTTTGGAGCCAAAACGATGGGCTCGTTCTCTGGCTCATCATAGATGGCCTCCTCTTCCTCTTCGCTAGGATCTTTTTCCACGGTCTCTCCGGCGGGGGAAGCAATCGTCAAGCTCAAGACGGTCGAAGGGGTTTCTTCTTTCTTAGGCTCTTCCATTAACGGAAGCGGCTCGGGAGCGGGTTCGGGTTTTGGCTCGGGCTTAGGCTCGCTAGCCACGGTCGACGGCTTTAAGTCTTCATAAGGGAAGGAGGGCGCGGTCGGGGCGGCGGGTTTCGCCATGACTTCGTTCTCGCCAAAGGGATTGAAGAAAGCTTCCTTTAAGCCTGCGGTGCGCACGGGATTATGCGCGTAGGTACCGTAGGCGGGAGAAGCGATTTCCTCGACGCCAAGGCTACTTTTGGGTGGAACCGGATTCCCTTGGACGGAGGAGGGGTTGGAGCTTGCGCTTTGCAGGCGTAACTGTTTCCTCTTTGGGAGCGTCGATCCACCCGCGGGAGCGAAGGAATAGGAGACGGCTTCGCCGGTATCGAGTTCATCCACGCTTTCCTTAGGGCTAGGATGAAACGAAAGCGACGGGCTCACCCGTTCCAAAGAAGGGATGGTCGGAGCCTTGTCGACGGGCTCCTCCGATTCGATGAAGAAGTCTTCTTCCTTCTCTTCTTTTTCCTTTTGCTTTTTGGCTTTGGCCAAAGATGCGTTGGCCGAAAGGACGCGGATCCCTTTTTTCAAATAAGGGAACGTCCAGATGACAAGACCAAGCAGTAAAACAAGCGATGCGACGATATAGGCTAACGCCGGGGTCGCAGCGCGAAGCAAGACGATAAGTCCCCCAAGGAAGAGTCCACCCGAAAGAGCGGGGTTATGGTAAAGAAGCGACCCTTCGCCCGAATAAGCTTCGTTGATTCCCGCGGGAAGTTGCTCCGCAGTATAGAGGCTACCCCCGCCGATGATCGCGACTAGAAGCAACATCAATCCGATTAAACTGATGACAAAGCCAAACTTGGCCCGCACTTTGGATTTGGGCCATACGCGGTGGAAGAGTTGATGCAAGCCTCCCTCGAGAAGGCAAAAGCAAAAGCCATATAGCCCCACCGTTCCCACGATGTAATGAAGTGGATAAGCCAAGTAACGAAGATGGCTATAAGGGGAAAGCAAAAACAAAGCCGCGACTAAAATTAGCACCACCCCGAGGGCGTAGGAAACAGGCTCCTTTGTAAAAGAGATTTTCTTGGCCATGGCGATTATTCCACTTCGACCACAAGAGGCAGCACCATCGGCTCTTTGCCAGTCGTGCGGCGAATCATGCGAAGGACCTTTTCGTAGATGTTCTGTTTGATTTCCTCGAGGTTATATAAGGGCGAGGTCAATAAGTCGTCGCAGGTCGCGGAAGCGATGCGACACGTCTCCCTTAGGATTCCCTCGGCGTCTTTGGCGACCAATAAGCCCCTCATCTGGGCGTCTGGGCCAGCGACGATTTGCCCGCGTCCACGGGAAATGGTGAGGGTGACCACCACCACACCTTCGGCGAGCTTCTGTCGATCGGCGAGGACCATCTTGGAGACGTCCCCAATACCCGAGCCATCGATCATCAAATCGCCATGGGGGATCTTCTCGTCGAAGATGCGTCCCCCGCTTTCGTCGATGAGGATGGACATGCCGTTTTCCACGACGAAGACGTTTTGATGATTTAGATTGATTCCCATCGAAAGGGCGCTTAAGGCGTTGCGAAGAAGCGACTTATAGAAACCTTTGATGGGGATGTAATACTTTGGCTTAAAGATGGAGGCCATCATGCGGAGGTCCTCTTCGGATGCGTGCATACGCAGGAAGTTCTTCTTCGGGACGATGGTGACCTTCGCGCCGGTGCGGAAGAGTTCATCCGCGGCATCGACGTATTCGACCTCGGTGTTATCGTCTGCGGGCGAAGCGACGATGAAGGAGTCGGTCTCCTTTAATTTGATGCGCTTATCCTCATTTTCCCCCGAGGCAAGAAGGGCGATTTTACGGAACAACTTCGAGCCAAAGCCCGTCATCAAGATGACCAAGTCCTGATCGCGTTGACGGAGGATGTCATCGGTGGATACGAACGAATCCTTGGGGATGGGCTTCGTGCCCGAGCTTTGCATGGCCTTGAGGGTATCGTAGGTCGCCGCGTCATAGCAGGCCACCTTGCGCTTTTCCGAGATCGCCAAGCGGATGATCTCGGTGATGTTATAGAGGTTGCTGGAGAAGACCGAAACGAAGATGCGACCTTGGGCGTTTTTGAATACTTCGGAGATATGCGGGGTGAGTTTATATAACGGGGCCGTATATCCAGGGCGTTCGGCGTAGATCGATTCCGGGAGCAAGGCGAGGGTTGGCTTCTCGGCAAGGCGCGCGATGGCGTTCATGTCGTTTAGGAAGGCGGGGTCGGCCGCGTTTTCGACGACGAAGTCCCCAGTGATGATGATGTTGCCCATGCTGGTGGCGATGGCCATGCCCGAACTATCGGCGATGTTATGGGCGGTATGGAAGAAGGTGATCTCCCTGCCCGCCACCTTAAAGGTGGAGCTAGGGGCAACCGGATGCAAATCGTAGATACTAGGGTCTTTCTTCACGTGGGCGGTGAAGAGCTTGAGCATCGATATGGTCACTTCCGAGGCATAGATCGGGGCGGGCACTTCTTCGTACATATACGCCAAAGCGCCGATTTCATCGTCGTGGCCGTGCAAAAGGAAATAGGCGCGGATCCTCGATTTGTTCTCGACCAGATAGTCATAACGCGGGATGACGTAGTCGACGCCCGGCATCGTCTTGTCCGGTTCCATGATGCCGGCTTCGATGACGAAGATATCGTCGTTGATCTCGACGACGAGGCAGTTTTTCCCTTCCTCGTCAAGACCCCCTAAAGCAAAGATGCGAATTTTATCATTCATTGTCGTATTACCTCATCAGTACAAGTCCATGGTCATTAATGGCGTGTCGTCGTCGAGCTTCCGCACTTCAAACCGCGGTCCCTCCATATAGGCATAGGAGGCGGGGAAGCCGTTTTTGGGGAAGGCGATGGAGCCGGGGTTCACGTAGACGACCCCATCGGATTTCTTGAGCATCGGCACATGGGTATGGCCATAGATCAATATGTCGCCGCGTTCGACCTCAAGGACGTCCGAGGTAAGGAGGTCGCCATGGATCATGTCGCAGCGGAAGCCATTGAGGTAGACGATCTTGGAATCCTCGATGCCAAAGCGGAGCAAACTCTCGTCGACGCGGGAATCGCAGTTTCCACGCACCCCGATGACCAGCGGAGCAAAGCGGTTAAGGACCGTGGCGGTCGCCATCGGATCATAATCGGAAGGCACGCCATTGCGGGGTCCGTTATAAAGATAGTCGCCAAGCAAAACGACGCGATCGGGTTTGATCGTGGACACGATCTGCTCTAAGCGCTTGGCCGCAAGCAGTCGTCCGTGGATGTCGCTAGCAATGACGATACGCAAAAAACTACCTCTTCGTCGAAATTGTAATCGAACTAAGTTCGTTACAAAAGAGAATAATGCCCCTTTTACGCACTTTTTGCGCAAAAAACGTCCTTTAGGACCCTTGCTTAAAACGGTCGATTCGAAACGTTAAGCCGAGCAAACCAACCAAAAAGACGCCTCCAGGGAGGATTCCGGAAGCGTCATTGTTAGATATAAGCAAATATATAAGAAGCGAAATTCATCACTTCTCAATGTTTCTTGTTGAAACAAGGTCGATGCCCGTTCCCGCGATATTGGGGACGATGACATCCCCAATGTGGACCGGGGGAACGATATGCACCTTGTTGACTTCGACCATCGCGTCAAAGACTTTGTCCTTTGGGATCGGGGCGACCGTTTTCACCGGGCAGACTTCTAGTAGCTCGCTATGGCAACGCACGGTCGTGGTAAGGGTGCGGCGCGGGTCGGTGACCTCTTGTTTGGCATAGGCCGCCCCACGGGGACAAGAGTTGCCGGTGACGTTTAGATCGTCATCGATATGGAGGTGGCATCCGCGCGGGCAGATGATGCAAGTTAAATCGCGTGCCATGGTTTAGTTCTCCTTCGCCTCGAGGCTCACGGTTAAGACGCCCGTTTTGCCTTCAAGGATCGACTTAGGTAATTTGATGATTTCCATTTCGCTGGGAATGATCGCTAGCTTCAAGGTCTTCTTGATGACCTCTTCGCCAACGCGATAGACCACATAGACGTTTTTGCTTGGCTTACGGACGCGGAACTTGAGTTCGAAGGTATCTTCCGCGTTATCGAGGTTGATGCGACTCGGAACGACATAGCCAACGCCGTCCCCCGCTTTGGTTTCAAGGCAATGAGCGGTTTCTTCCACTAAGGTGCCCTGCAAGTATTTGGCCGCACCTAAGCCCGCGGTTTTGCCTTCTTCGACGACGTAGTCGACCAAGTCATGGACGTGGAGGACGTTGCCGCAAGAGAAGACGCCAGGAAGGGATAAGGTTTGCATGTGCTCATCGACCTTCGCCCCACGGGTGGAACTCGCTTCCACGCCGATCTTATCGAGCAAGTCGTTATTGGGGATGAGACCAATGGAAAGCATGAGGGTATCGACCTCAAACCGTTGCTCGGTTCCAGGAATTGGACGAAGCTTCTCGTCGACCTTGGAAATCTCGATGGCTTCAAGTTTTCCTTTGCCGATGACCTTGGTCACGGTGTGACTTAAGTAAAGCGGGATATTGAAATCGATCAAGCATTGCTGGATGTTGCGGTTCAAGCCATTGCTATAAGGCATGAGTTCGGCAACGCCGAGTACCTTCGCGCCTTCTAAGGTCATACGACGCGCCATGATGAGGCCGATATCGCCCGAGCCTAAGATGAATACCTTTTTACCGACGAGGTAACCGTATTCGTTAAGATAAAGCTGGGCTTGTCCGGCGGTGATAACGCCGCTAGGACGTTCGCCAGGGATCCCAATCGCGCCGGCGTTACGTTCATAGCATCCAGCCGCGAGGATGATGGCTTTGGCCTTAAGTTCCACCGCCCCATCTTCTTGGCTTACGTAAGAAACGACTTTCTCACGACTGATGCTGGTGACGTTGGCGTTTAGCTTATATTCGATGCCCCTCTTTTGCACTTCGACGACGAAGCGGGTGAGGAATTCGGGTCCGGTCAATTCTTCTTTGAAATAAGTAAGGCCGAAACCGTTATGGATGCATTGGTTCAAGATGCCACCTAAAAAAGGGCCACGTTCCAAGATGAGGATGTCGCGGACTCCCGCGTCATATGCCGCTATGGCGGCGGCCATGCCGGCGGATCCACCGCCGATGATGACCAAATCACGGGTTTCCATTATTTGCTCTCCTTATCTAAGATCTCGCTTCCATTACGGTCATAAAGGACCTCAAGAGGTGAGATACCTAATCTCTTCGCTAGCAGGAAGAGGACTTTAGGTTGGCAAAAGCCTCCTTGGCATTTGCCAAAGCCGGCCCTGGTACGTTTCTTCACGGCCTTGATCGTTAAGCAAGGGAGGCTACGGGATAAGACGTCTTCGATCTCACCAAGGCTCACTTTCTCGCAGTTGCAGATCATCTCGCCATAGTGCGGGTTTTCCTTGATGACGCGCTGCTTTTCCTGTTGCGATAAACGCGACATGACCACGTATTTCTTGATGCGTGGGTTATAGGACGCTTTCTCTTTTAAGGGAAGAATCTTCCCGACGAGTTTCGTCGCGACGTATTCGCCAATCGCGGGAGAAGAGACAAGGCCTGGGGATTCGATACCGGCGCAGTTGATGAAGCCCGGTGTATGAACGCTCTCTTCAATGATGAAATCATGGGTGGACGGCGTCGCGCGAAGTCCGGCGAAGACACGGATTTGTTCCCTAAAGGGAATATTGGGAACCATCGAGGTGGCTTGGCTACGGACATTGGCTAACGTTAACGAATCGGTGGAATGGTCGTCTTTGTCCTCGACCCATTCCGAGCTTGGGCCAACGAGATAGTTGCCCGAAGTGGTATGGGTGACCAAGACGCCTTTGCCTTTCTCGCTCGGAAGCGGGAATAAGACGGCGTTCACAAAGCCGGGTTTAAAGTGATCTAAAACGAAATATTCGCCTTTGCGGGGATTGACGGTCCAGGTGATGTCATCGACCATCGCAGCGATTTCCTGCGATTTGACGCCAGCGCAGTTGATGACGACTTTGGCCTGGTAGGTTCCTTTATCGGTTTTGGCCTCGAAGTGATCGCCGACTTTCTTCACGTCGGTGACGCCTTCGCCTAGATGTAACTTCACTCCGTTATCGAGGGCGTTTTCAAAGGCGTGGGCAACAAGGGTGAAGGGATTGACGATGCCGGCGGTTGGGCAAAGAAGTCCGGCTTTGACTTCCGGGGTGACGTTTGGTTCACGCCTGAGGACTTCTTCCCCGCTTAAAAGTTCGACGGGGACGCCGTTAAGTTCGCCGCGCTTTCTTAATTCCTCGAGCATCGGGAGTTGCTTGTCCTCGATGGCTAAGGTGATGGAACCGCATTGCTCGAATTCGACGTCGAGTTCCTCGCAGAGTTTGGGGAACATGCGATTTCCTTCGACGTTGAAGTGGGCCTTTTTGGTTCCGGGGACGGGGTCATACCCCGAGTGGACGATGGCGGAATTAGCCATGGAAGTGGCGTCTCCGACATCGTTTTCTTTTTCAAGAACGAGCACCTTGAGCTCGTAACGGGAGAGGCTGCGGGCAACAAAAGCGCCCACGGCACCTCCACCAATGATGATGATGTCTTCCATAAGCGAGTACATTATAAGCGCGCGTTTGTGTTAAGTTAATGACGAAGCAAATCTTTTTCCGCGAAAAATCCCTATGAAACTCAATCTTCCCAACGAATCCCTCGAAGAGGTGTTGCTTACCCAAAACGAATCCGAAATCGCCGATGCGATCATCAACGAAGCTTATTTCGTTTTGGATGAAAATGAGCGGAATCGCGTAAAGGAATACATCCATAAGGGAATGAAGCCTTCCGATGCCTATCGCAAGGTCGTTTTGTCTCATCTAGATGAAGATGCGAAAGAAGATTACGCTTCGGTCCAAGTCGGCTTTGGCTTTGAGGAAATCACCCCTTTAGACCCCAAGGAATATACGAGTAACCCCTACTACCAAAAGGTCATGGGCTCATTCAAAGGGAAAAAGAAGATTGGGCCTTGGCTACTCGAAGTAAAGCGTTATGAGCCTTATGAGTTATTCGTCTATGACGAAGTGCGTCCTTCTCCCTTGATCAATAACGTCGAATATAGCCCATTAGGCTATTTTGAGGATGGATTCGATTATCCCGCATTAAGCAAATCCGGACGCGTCTATATGTCCTTGATCCCCCATGAATTCCATACGATGGAACAAGCGATTAAGGAAGCCAAAGGAAACGTGGTGACGCTTGGCTTAGGCATGGGTTACTTCGCTTTTATGGCCTCGAATAAAGAAGAGGTCGCTTCTGTTACGATCTTAGAACGGGATGACGCGGTGATTTCGTTATTCAAAGAGGTGTTCTTGCCCTTATTCGACCGCAAGGAAAAGATTCATATCCTCCGCGTGAACGATGCGCTGACCTATGTTCCAAAAGAACCCTTCGATTATGCCTTCGCCGATATCCATCACGACGCGGTGGATGGCCTCATCCCCTATATATCCTTATTAAAGAATAAGGACCTCTCCAAAGAGATGTCCGTATGGATCGAGCGAGCCATCCTCACCTACTTCCGTAGACATGTCGTGGCCTTGCTTGAAGAAGAGTCCCAAGGCTATGGCGATGAAGCATACCAAGAATATGATGACGATAGCACCCGCGCTTTATGTTCCTTGCACTTCCATCTAAAGAACGTGACGTTAAATAGCGAAGACGATTTGATCGCTCTTTTAGATAGCGAGAACCTACGAAAAATCGCGCAGGAGATGAAACTTCGTTAACGGCTACTTTGCGGTTTGGGAAACGATTGCGCTATGCTTTTTCGCAAAGGCAAAGCCAAACAGATGAATGGGTGAGGCGCCCATTTTCTTTAAGTCCGAAGCGTATTCCCTATCGTGGATTTGCTCTAAGGCTTTCTCCGCTAGGGCGCGTAACGCACTAGAAGACACTTTGCTCTTATAGAACTTCGTCTCGATGACGATTCCTAGTGGGTCGCCCTTGGTGGGATAGACGATGATATCGCATCGCCCTTTTCCGACGTTTTGCTCCGCCTTGACCAAATGGGATTGGAAAGCGACCGCGCATAAAGTCAGCACCATGACCTGATAGCTCTTTTCGTCGTTCATCTCATAAGCGCTGAAGGCATTAAGCAAATAAGTTTCCAAAGCATCGCTTAAGGCATGGATGTCTTTGCTGCGGAAGGCATCGCTTAAGTTAAACGCGGCGACACGTTGCGAGGGCGTAAGGTAACGCAGCGTGATCTCTTTGTAGAAAATCGAGGAGATCTCACGGTTTGGGATGCGGATTTCCATCGTTCCATCCATAAACGATTCCGTTGCGGTTAGGTATCCTGAGGACACAAGGAGGGACAATGTTTCCGCTAGACCAAGATGGATGTCCTGGAAGGACACGATTTGGTCCAAATAGGTGCGGAAGGTGTTCATGGAGCCTAAGCGATAGAGTGCGTCAAAGAGTTCGGGATCTTCATCGCCACTACGAAGCACTTCAGCAATGAGGCTATTCTCACTGGTACTGGTCCAATATAGGCCAAACCGTCCCTTAGCGCTGACCATCGATAAGACAGACCACGGGTTATAGACATCGTTATCGCCAAAGCGGTAACCGCCATAGTTGGTCTCCGCTTCGTCCTTTAAGTTGTCTAACCCTGCCTTTTCTAAAAGAGAAGACACCTCGTCTTTGGTAAAACCAAAGTATTCAACGCCATGGGAGAAGACGTTGTTGACCACGAGATTATTGAGTCCGGAGAAAATGGATTCTTTCTCGATTTGGGCAACTCCAGTCAAAACGCCATAACAAAGGTCTTGATTCGACTTAAGCGCCGTTCCATAAAATGCGCTGAAGAACGCGATGGCGTTATCGTAAAAGCCACCATCCCTGCTACGCAATATCGGGGAATCATATTCATCGATGAGTAAGACGACGTCCTTTTTTTCAAAGCGGACGATATAGGAACATAGGTTGCGCAGAGAATCGATCAATTCCTGTTGGCTGGACCTACAACGGAGAATTCTCTCAAAAGACTCACGCTTTTCCTCTTCAAGCTTATCCAAATAGCCACGGTGTTGATCATAGACTAAGGCCACTTTACTCGCGATGCCTTGGATCATCGAATCATAATCGTTACCAAGCACATCCTTGAAATTGAGGTGCAACACACGATAGGTGTTTTGATGCCTTTCGCATAAAGCGGGATCCTTCGCGATGGCATAAGGAGCGAAAAGAGGTTTGGCACTCGCACGTGCGTCAGAAAGAAAGTACTCCATCATGGAAAGGGCTAAGGATTTTCCGAAGCGACGTGGACGGGTAAACAAAAACGTGGATCCCCTTGGGGAATGGAGCAGATTTTTCAAAAGAAATGTTTTGTCGACGTAGATCGATTCTTCAACGACACTTTTGAAGTCGTCGATGCCAATTCCAAATTCCATAATGGTTCCTCCGACTGGATTCAGTTTACATTTTTTTACTGATTTTTACTAGTTTTTACACATTTTTACTCTTTTTTACAAATTTTTACTCATTTTTACAGGCATTGGTCTCCGATGATGAAGACTTCACTCCAAGCCCCAGGCGAATGGGCGAAAAACGCGCGTTTTGCGAGATTTGCTTTTGAGAACGCTCAATCGAGCAAAACAAAGTTCGCGTAGTCCTCTTGGGCTTTGCTATCGGGGATCTCGGCTGTGGCGGCGAAAGAAAACCACTCACGCACCGCGGATTGGACTTTCTCAATGATGACGCCCATTTTTCGCTTGTTTAGTCCAGCGTCGATTCCGACTTGGAGGATATCCTCAAGCGTGATTCCCTCGAATTTGCCGTTGACCAGGCATTGGTGGTTGTTGATGTAGTTGCTGTTGGGGTCGTTCGCGTACGTTAAATCATATGCAGGCGACAATCTCCATTTTCCCTCGCGATCCATCAAGAAGGAGATATTCTTGGAATGGTCGTCGTAGTTGCTCGCCATGACGTTATAGACCATGCGGCGGAACAATTCGTAACGGTCTTCGAAGGGACAATGAAGCCGATCGAGGATGGAAAAGAGGGTGGAATAGGAGAAATTGTGCTTGTCGGCGTAATCGATGTGGGCGAGGCCGCAGGCGGTGGCCATGTGGAGTTTGCGAAGCGCCCCCTTTTCGTCGACGTAGCGGTCGAAGCGCTTGGTCAAAAAGTGGTAATCCTCGCCTTCCTTGAGCAAGCGGCATTCGGCCATGTTGATGCCGGCGCTTCGGGCCATGAGGTAGTAGGCGTATTCCTCTCTCGTCTGATACAAATCGAAGAAGGAGTCCTTCTCCTCCTTGTCGAGCCTATCGAATTTGACGATCCAATAGGTAAAACCAGCCCCAGCGTCGATCTGTCCGGAACGGTAGACGCCCGTTTCCTCGTTATAGGCGATGATGGCCTTGGCTTTGGCCCCGCCGGCGGAGGAACCGATCTTGATGAGGTCGCGCAGCCTTCCGATTTCGGGCTTGATTTCGGCTCCGCTACGCCTTTTAAGCACGTCTTTTGCGGCGCTGGCGATGTCCTCGATGCGGATCTCGGTCGATTCGTCCAGCGTTCCGTCGAGGCACGGGTAATACTCTAGCGCCCCCATTCCGCGCTTCCCGATATAAAGGAGTTCCTCAATCGGGGTGAGCGAGTTCTTGTCCCTGCCGATGGAGATGAGGTATTCGTTGATGACCTTCCTGCCGAAGTTATCCGGGAGCGAATCCGCGAATAGGCCCGGCAACGTGCGGAACGTCCCGCTTGTCAAGCGCGGGAAAGAATAGGGCTCCTTGCGAAGCGGCATCACGATGGGGGAAATCTCGATCCCGCGCGTTATAAAAGCGGGATCGTAGGTGAAATAGACGTTGTTTTCCTCGTCGCTGGCGAGATTGCCGACCGTCGTTCCCCAAAGCCTGACTTCCGCGATCATTGCTCGTCACCCCACGGCATGGCGTCATTCTTCGCTTTCCCCCTCGCCCGTTTCCTTGGGTGGCCAAGATTGTGGAGAGCGACCGTGTCTAACCCCAATGCGGGGATCAGGGCATCGGCGTTTCCAAGCAACGACAAAGCCTTCAAAAGGGACAATAAAGTATCGAGGGAGGCGATGCCGCTCCGCTCAAAGGATTTGATGGCGCCCAAGGAGACGCCGCTTGTTTGCGAAAGTTCGGTCTGGGTGAGGTTGATCGATAGGCGATAAGCCTTTAGTCGCCTAGAGAGCTCCTTCTTCGTTTCCGTTAACGTTGAATAGTTATTGATGGTCATACCACGATTATATTTCACCGTTTATAAAGGTCAACAATATGGCTTTTAAATTGTTAAATATCTCATAAAAGACAAAGATGTGTACTTTAAAATATTTTGAAATGATTCCCGCATCGTATAACAAGAGGCGAAAATATTCCGACAGCATCGACGCATTCTGCGGAGAGATCATAAATTACCGTACGATTACCGAACGAATTTCTGAACTTTTTCTCTGAAGCACTACCAAAATATTTCGGATGTTTTATAAGACAGGGAGCGCCTAGTGCAAAAGCGCATATTCCGATGGACGTGAATATCATCGCCCATGTTAAGTATTCGCTTTATCAACGGTCATCTTTTTTCAGATATCGGAATTAATGACCACCTATTCGTCCGCAAACAAATCATCGAGGGAGAGTTGCTTGTTCGCCGTGGATGCATACATTCCATTTGTCAATCCGAATGGTGCTATCAGACAGGTTTGTATTGAGGCCCTTCTTTTTGCGTATTTACGGAATACCGCGGCTTTGTTGGCAATGTCCGCGCTCATATCTTTCGTGATTTGATATTCCCCTCGGGAGAATTTGATTTCAACTAGCGTCGATATGCCGTCGTTGCGGTCGATGACCATATCGATCTGAGCGCCTTTTTCCTCGCCTTCGCCTTGAACGGAAAACTCATAGACGCGGGTCACAACGCCACTTATTCCTAGGGCTCGTTTGATCTGCGAGACGTGGTCGAAACACAGGGATTGAAATGTCAGGCCTTGCCATGCGGCTATCGACGGATTTTCGTAAGAGGAGGACCAAAAATGTTCCCCGAGGCTCTTGCCGCGGACGAACCGTAGGTAGAAGAGGGTGAAATAATCCGAGAGCTGGTAAAGCGTCCTTTTTCTTCCGTCGAAGAATTCCCGTTCCTTCACAAAACCGCTGGAAATGAGTTTGTTGATCTTGTCGGACAGATGACCGCCTTCCTCCATTTCGCAAGCATCGGCAATCTCCGAGAAGGTTAGTCCTTTTTTCTTTTTCGAAAGGCTTTCCAGAATCATGGTGGATTTTGGGTCATCCTCGAATAGGGTGGCCAGCGCGATTTTATATTCATCGGTCAGAGAGGCGCCTTTATTGAAGAAGAACCGGTCGATGTTTTCGCCAAGGCTTTGGGATGGATCCAGCTTTTGGAAATAGTAGGGGATTCCGCCTAGTACCATATAAGCCGTGCAAATATCGTAACGTGACCATAGGAAGCCGTTCGCCCTGAGGTACGCCTCACATTGGCCAAGGGTCCACGGTTCAATCTTCAGCCGGAGCGTCGTGCGCTGGAAAAGACCGCCTTTGTTTTTGTCGATTTTGTCGCTGATCCAAGTCGCGGAAGAGCCACAGACAACGAAGACTAGGTTATGTTTGGCCGATCCATAATCGTTCCAAAAGTGTTCGAACATGGACAAGAAACCACTTTTCTTGGTGGCCATCCATGGCATCTCGTCGAAGAATACGACGAGTTTCTCATTCACGGGCAAGGTTTCCAAATAGGCCCTTAGGTAGTTAAAAGCCTTTCGCCAAGTCAAATCACGGGAAATGTCTTTTCCGGTGCGCCGCTCGTATTCATCGGAGAAGGCGGCGAGTTGGTCGGTCATAGGTTTGTCATATAACCCGGTGAGTTTAAAGCAGAAGTTATTCTGAAAATATTCGTTGATTAAGAATGTTTTGCCAACGCGTCGTCTTCCACTTATGACAATCAACTGTGGTTCGGTTTTTGTGAGAGACTGAGCGATCGAAGAGATTTCCAATTCTCTTCCGATCAATGTCGAATTCTTTTTCATGAAAAAATGATAAGCAGAGGCCACTGGAAAAGCAATATAACAGGTCAAAAAAAGCAAAAAACTTTAAAAAATGACCAGCAATACCTTACAAGTAGGCGTTAAATGCATAAGAACTTCCCGCGTCGTGCTCCACCAAACGAAATTGTCTCGGCGCCTTCGAGACTTTTTCAAAGATACGTCGATTCACCGCACGACTTTTGCGTTTATTTTCAGTAGAGCACTGTTCTTAAAAAGCGTTCATAAAGAACCATGAACGCCATTAATTAGCTCTGGTTGTTAAGCGTTGCTTTCTTCGCTAAATACCTTTTGGACAACTATTCTCTTACCATCTCCAAGAGCATCCGCGACTTGCCTATCCATGGCTTCTGCAACGGACTTAGCGACTTTGCTTGGGGAAGTCAACATCGAGGACTTGAGAAAGAGTAACGCAGAGTCATTCGCTGCATATAGAAGCGATTCAAGAAGCTTGGTATCGATATTCACTCCACGGAGCTTAGCGGTATATTCAATCGCTTCTTTCATATCTCCCTCAAAGGCATGTTCGAAAGCGCTTGGATCCCCTGCCCTAATCTCTCTTATCTTTGATTTATTAGAGGATAGATAGACAAGCAAAAGCCTATAGGCATATTCAAACGAATATAGTCCGAAGAAATCAGGATTGAAGAATTGTTTGGATTTGCCTAATAACGAATCGAGGTTTGACTTAACCGAATCGGTCATGGTTAGGCCTGATACCTCTTTTTCTTCTTGCTTACATAGTAAGCCGTGCCGATGGCGGCTAGACCAGCAAGGCCTGCGCCCAAGACGATCCAAAGGGTCGTGGTGAGAGGGGAATCTGCTTTGGAAACCATGCCAGGATGCAATGCGGCATAACCCGTGCCACCCGAATAATTTAGAGTGCCGTTGCGTGAGATAAAGTCCTCGTAGGTCTTCGAGACAATGCCAACATCGATGCCATATTTGTAGATGATGTCATCGTATTTCGAAACGGCCTTCTGACGCTGGGTGCCAGTGGGAGAAGCCGACGAGTTCTTGATTAAGTTGCGTGCCGCCAAAGGAGCTGCGTCATATTCCGATTTCGCAGTCGCCCACTTCTCTGCTGTAGCCGTATTGGTTCCAGTACCAGAGCAAGTGATTTCCGAATTGAACCTCGTGCCCCAAGACTCCGCTCTAGTGGCGTCGGTGTAGGACGAATTTGACGCAGCTTCCGCTTTGTATTCACCTGTCAAATCTCCGGTAAACGTAATGTGCTGATTATGCCTCATGATAGAGTTGTACCAAAGATCTTGAGTCTGGTATTGGTTTTTGCCTTCAACGAATGCGGCCGTGTTGTTATTAACGACAATCAGCTTGGCCCACTCGACATTCGCGCTACTGTACTGAGGAACCTCGCATTCGTAGATCGAAGTCTCACCAGGAACTAGCGTAGCTTGGGCGCTCCAGGCATGTGCTTCGCCAGAGCCGTTGACAACGGAGAAGAAATAACAATAGATGCCATATCCACCCGTAAATTTCCACGAGCCTGCTGGCGCAGTAGAAACATCAATGTAAACACCCATCCCCGAAGAAAGGCCTCCATCTGTATACATAAAGGCATTGCCCGCGCACGGGTAATACGCATCGCCCGAAGTGCCACCCGTCCAAGCAGTAATCTGAGCGCCGTTTTGTATATCTGAAGAGAATGCATTGATTTTTATGCCGTTGTGATGCCCGCTGCCATCCTTGATTGTATGGTTAAAATCCATGTCGCTCACAGAAGTGCCGGAGGGAAACCTAGCAACGATTACGGAGCCCCATTTCATGTTATGTCCTGCGAATTTTGGAACCTCAACAGAATACAAGTCAACGTTATCTACAGTGCTTACTTTGGCGCAAAACGCGGAAGCCCAGCTTGCCACGGAGTCAAGTTCGCCCACCGGATTGAAGAAATAGACACCAATTTTTGCGTTATCGGTCCCAAAGTTCGACGAGCTGCCGTTCTTTTTCAAAAGATCTTGAACATAGAATGTCGTTTCAGACGAAACTCCATTAGTTGTCGACGAAATGGACCCAGTTTTACCGCCTAAGTAGAATTTGTAGCCGGAGGCATCGGCGAATATCTTGAAATAGACATTGATATTGGTCGCATAATTGCGTACGGTCCAGGTATTGTCCGTAGTGATAACATTGTTGCTTCCGCCCGTCGTATCAGCGGTCAACCCGTTGCTTGCGTAGGTGAACGCCGTTGCTTCCCCAGCCGTTGCACCGCGCCAGAACGTGATGCTCTCCCCACCGAATACGGTAAGAGTTGAAACAGTGGACAGTTGGTATAATTCGCTGCCGGTTGTTGCGGAAACTTTGGTCAGCGCCTGTTTTGTCGTGCCACCATCGAACGAAATCCAGAAATCTTTGTATTCGACCCATTTTGCATAGACGGTCTTATTCTCAGCTTCGGCAGTTCCAATAGACGTAACAGGGTCGCCCGTACATGCAGAAGCATAATAATAACCGCCAAACGTGTAGCCGTTCCTAGTCGGCGTATCGAGCGTAGCGCCGATACCATAATTGTACGAGGTGGGATATCCGACTTCGTGAGAACCGCTGAACGGATCGCCATCTTTATCCATATAAGTAATTGAATAGTCGTGTAAGGTCCATTCGGCATATAAGGTGACGACATCGTCTTTTGCGACTGAGACAAAGTCGTCCGTCTCCTCCCCCAAATCATAGTGAGTACCTTTGCCATCGGCTTCCGTGTTCCACCCAGAGAGATCATAACCAGTTTTGGTGCCATCCCAATCCGCTAAAACGACCTCAGTGCTACCGACGACTTCTTCTTGATCCTCAGGTACATCGCCCGCTCCGCCGTTGGCGTTATATTCAATCGTAAAAATACCATCGGCCCATGTTGCAGTGACGGTGATCGCGCCATAAGCATTCGCAGGGATGTTAAGCGTTGTAAGACCAGTAATTGTCGCGCCGCCGCCAGAAGGCTGAACGGTGACGGTATATCCAGCGAAGTTCTTACCAGCCTTTGTCGGAGTATCCAGCACTACAGTTTGTGCAGATGTGGAGGTGCTATAAGACTTATTCGAGGCACCGGCTCCACCATCTGGGTCCACTGTGATGGTGTATGTTTGCGCCGTCCAATGAGCGTGATAAGTCTTAGCCCCCGTGTCGGTTGTTGAAATGGTTGTAACTTTCGTTCCGCCCACTTCAGCGGTATACCATCCGTCAAACGTGTAGCCGTCTTTGGTGACATTGGTTGGCAGAGTTGCCCCAACGCCATATGTATACGAAGTAACGTCTCCAGCATTAATGGTTCCACCATACGTCTTCAGTGTGACTCCGTATGAAAACGTGACCGACTGACTTCCCCAAGCATAAGCGATTCCACCATACTGCAAGAATTTGTAATCTAAAGTCAAATTCATGGTCCCGGCAGACTTCACCTGTATCCAATAGTTCGTGTTGCCGCTTTGTGACCAACTATCGCTCGAGTATCTTTGAAAAAAGATAGACGATGGTTTAGCTCCATCTGCATCGACCCAGCCAGCATTCTCATTTCGCCCTTGAACATTGATGCGAAACAAAGAATTCGCGGCGACAGCTTTTGATAAGGTAAATTTCTTGGTTGAGGAATTCCAAGTAAAGTTAGTAAACGCTTCCGATGATCCGGATGTTGCCTTATATCCCAGCCGCACTGCGGTAGACATCTGCGCAAAGGACCCATTTCCGAAGAAGACTTGTGAAACGGTTTTGGTACCATAATTAATGTTTCCCGTTCGTTGGGTGTCACTACCTTCGTTCGTGAATAGAGCCATTCCATAGTCTGTATATGTTGACCACGAATAAACATTATCCCCTTGGCTTGTTAGTTGAGTTCCCGGCCAGCCCTTATTATTTAATTGCGTTGTATCGGTAGACGACTTCCAGTTCCAAACATATGGCGTTCCCCAACTACCCGTGTTTGCGAAATAATGGACGATTGCGTCCCCTGCGCTTGTCTCTACGGCTTCATTTTGTGAAGCAGAAACGCTACTGATTGCAGCGCCCACCCCTACGATCATGGCCATGCCCGCCAACGCGGCTACTACCCTGGCGCGCGTATGCTTAAAGAGTTTTGAAAGGAACATGCTTGTTTACCTCCCTTTGCGACAAGAAAACCCAGTCAAAAGACCGGGTGAAACGTTTCGATTATCTGCGACGAAATTTACGGAATTATAAAGACCCCCCCCCGAACAGATCGGTGGGTTTACTGTTGCTAGCTTTCGGGTCTTATTCCATTCCATACAACAAAATTCGTCACACGGACTGCTATCAATATAAATTGATGCGCTGTTTCTTGCAAGCGCTTTCAATATATTTACATTCTTATTTCATCATCCATTCGCATAAGCGAGTGGAAACAACATCGTTCATTGTTGCGATAATCTCTTCACAGGTTTTCGTCGGCAAATAGAGTTTTTTGTATAACGCTCGTAAATCCGATATGCCTGGATTCCCATTACCCATGCACGTCATCTCATGCTCTCTTTGATTTGGGGTGTAGGTTAAGTCATATGCTGGCGCTAAAAGATAGCGGCGCGCCGATTCGTCATAGAGGAACGCGAAGTTCTTGCCATGGTCATCGTAGTTTTTCGCAAGGACGTTAAAGCAGGCTCTTCGAAACGCTTCCAATGTCTGCCTAGTGGATTTCGTAAGATATTGGGTCGCTTGGAGGAACGCCAGATAATCCAAGAAAGGCCGATCATGGGGCGATTCCAATAAGGCGGATAAGGAAAGAGTATGGCGGGCAACCCCGTCCTTTCGATCGAATCTTTTCGTGGCGAAATAGCCTTCGCATAACGAAGAAGGCAATAAACGTACTTCTGGGACTTCCATCCCCGCTTCTTTCGCAGCCAAGGCGTATTCATATTCCATTCTTCCCATCCATAAGGGATCGTTTCTCTGACGGAACTTCACGATCCATTCTTCATTATCGATGAGAAGGTGGGCTTTTGGACGTGCGCCTCCGGTAGATCCCGATAAGGCGAATACCGCGTCATAATCCGCGTCTTTGTCCGCTTCAATCGCCATCATGGATAAAGCGATGGAATCATATTCTTCTTCCGCAAAGTCCGCTTCTTTTTCATAGTTTGGCTTGTAACGCAACGCTCCAAGGCCATCGCTTCCTAGATAGGCAAGGCGTTCCAAGGGAGAGAGTCTTAAATAGTTGATCCCTTTCTTTCCTAACGCCTTAATCGCCGTAAGGGTTCCCCAACCATCAGGAAGCGAATCATGGAACACACCATGGATCCCTTCAAATCGAAGCGGATCGGCAACGAATATCTTTTCCGTTAAGGGAAGCGATACGGGCGATATCGAGAATCCTTCTTTAATCCAGGCGGGAGAATAGGAGAAATAAAACCTGCCTTCCGAATCGGAAGCAAGATGCCCCACAAGACGGTCGTGGTAAAAAACATCGATGTCATTCATTCTCTTCTCCCCAGATTTCCTTCCTCGTCGGCAGGACCGCGGCAAACAATCGTTGTAGCTCTCCTTGATATTCCAGCGCTACCGCGATTTGCCAAAGATGTCGAAGGGAAATTTCGCCGGTACGTTCAAAGCGTTTGATCGAAGCAAGGGTGACGCCACTTCGATCGCTCATCTCCGCTTGGGTATATCCGTTTCGCTTTCTTAACTCCTTGACCCGATGACCAAGGGAAACCATTTCCTTTTCCAAAGAAAATACCGGAAAGAAATCAGATAATTCAATTACTTTTTTCATGGCTAATATTTTAGCCTTTTTTATCTATAGAGCAAGTTTGACTAATATATTAACCGTTTATCGATTTTGTTTTTCAATCATGCGCATCAAGCGAAAAGGCCTAGGGAATCCCTAGACCTTATGCGTTGGTTTTTGCTTATTTAGCGGCGCGGACCGCGGTTGCCACCGTGTCCATGTCCATGGTCGCCACCACCGCGGCGATCGCCGTGGGGCTTACCGCCATGAGGACGTTCCGGACGCTCGGGGCGTTCGACGTAGCCTTCCGGCTTATCTTCGAATTCGCGGTGGGACACTTTGACTTTGCCCATCTCGATGCCGATGACGACGACCTTGAGGGTATCGCCGACTTTGACGATGTCGTTGGCGTTATCGACGTAATCCCATTTGAGGCGGGAAACATGGCAGAGGCCATCGGTATCCCCGAAGAGGTTGACGAAGGCGCCATAGTCCTCGACGCGGGTGACGGTTCCTTCGTAGATCTCGCCCACTTCCGCTTCCTTGCAGATAGCATCGATCATGGCTTTGGCCTTGTCGATCATCTCCTGGTTGGAATGGTAGATGGTGATGGTGCCGTCTTCTTCGACGTCGATGGTCGCGTTATCGCATTCGCGGATCATGCTTTGGATGGTCTCGCCGCCTTTGCCGATGACCTCGCGGATCTTGGAGGTATCGATCTTGAAGGTGAGCATCTTCGGCGCGTATTTGGAGACTTCCTTGCGCGGCTCGGGGATGACTTTGGCGATGGCTTCGCGGATCTCGGCGCGGGCACGGTTGGCCTGCTCTAGGGCTTCGGCCAAGACTTCGCGGGTGACGCCATGGATCTTGATGTCCATTTGGAGGGCGGTCAAGCCCTTCGCGGTACCGGCGCATTTGAAGTCCATGTCACCGAAGTGGTCTTCTAAGCCCTGGATATCGGTGAGGATGGTGTAAGGATGCTTGCCATCAAGCGGGCCGGAGCTGATTAAGCCCATGGCGATGCCGGAGACGATTCCCTTGATGGGGACGCCCGCCGCCATTAAGGACATGCAGTTGGCGCAGATGGAGGCTTGCGAGGACGAACCGTTGGATTCGACGACGTCGGCCACGCAGCGGATGGTATAAGGGAATTCGGATTCGCTGGGAAGAACGTAGCTTAAGGCACGTTCGCCAAGCTTGCCGTGGCCGATCTCACGACGGCCTGGGGCACCCATACGGCCGATTTCGCCGACGGAATAGGGTGGAAAGTTATAGTGATGCATGAAGCGGCGTTCGGTCTCACCGGTGAGGTTATCGATGAGCTGCTTGTCGCTTAAAGGCCCAAGGGTGGTCGTGCCGATGACCTGGGTCTGTCCACGGGTGAACATGGCAGAGCCATGGGCGCGGGGCAAGAGGTCGACTTGGCAGTCAAGCGGACGGATTTCGTCGACTTTACGTCCATCGGGACGGATCTTCTCGTCGGTGATGAGGCGGCGGACTTCCGCGGCGACCATCCCTTCGAGGATGTCGTTGACCATGAGCATGGACATCTTGTAGTCGTGCTCGTCTTCGTATTCGCGCTTCTCGTAGTCGTCGAGGATCTCTTTCTTAAGGGCGTCGACGGCGTCTTGGCGCTCGAGCTTATCGAAGATGGAGATGGCTTTGACTAAGCGCTCGCCGATGCGGCTTTCGATATCGGCTTTGACCTTCGGGTCCGGTGCATAGAGTTGGATTTCGCGCTTTGGCTTACCGATCTCAGCGATGATCTTGGACTGGAAGGCGCAGAGTTCCTTGATGGCTTCGTGGCCGAACATGATGGCGTCGAGCATCTCTTCCTCAGGGACTTCGGCGGCGCCGGCTTCGACCATCATGATCGCGTCTTTGGTACCGGCGACGGCGAGGTCGATATCGGAACGTTCACGCTGTTCTTCGGTCGGATCGATGATCAGTTTGCCATCGACGCGTCCCACGTAGACGCCGGCAACCGGGCCATCGAAGGGGATGTCGGAGGTGCAAAGGGCTAAGGAAGCGCCAAGCATGCCGGTCATCTCGGGGGTGTTGTCGCGGTCGCAGGACATGACGGTGGCGACGAGTTGGACCTCGTTGCGGAAGCCATCGGCGAATAACGGGCGGATGGGGCGGTCGATCAGACGCGCGGCCAAGGTGGCGTGTTCGCCAGCCCTACCCTCGCGGCGGAGGAAGCTGCCCGGGATCTTGCCCACGGCATAGGATTTTTCTTCGTAGTTGACGGTAAGGGGGAAGAAGTCGCCCTCTTTGGGTTCGTCGGCGCAGCAGGCGGTCGCTAAGACCACGGTGTCGCCGAAGCGAACGAAGGCCGCACCGTCGGCCTGTTTTGCGATTTCGCCAAACTCGACGCTCAGGTGGCGTCCGGCGAATTCGGTTTCAAACACTTTTTTCATTCGTTTCTCTCTTTCTGATATTTGCAACGGCCACATCATACACCCTTTGCCCTACCTTAGGTAGGATATTGTTTCAAAGCGTGGATGGAGGCGGATAACCATAAGGAAAAAGACCGATCCTTTCCTACTTTAAGCAAGAATCCTATGCAAATAGTCAATATAAAGTCCCGCTTGTTGTGATGCATCGATTCGGTCAAAAAAGAGGCGAACCTGCATGGATTCGCCTCAAGGGATGGATGAGGATTAGGCCTTGGTGATGACGGGGACGTTATTTTCGTCTAACGTCCAATAAGTGGAGGCGCTGCCTTCGCCATAGGGAATGAATTCGATCTGGTTGTATCGTCCCGCGCCAGCGAAGATCTCTTCGTAGTCGTCTAAGCCACCTTCTGGAAGCAAGACGCGGACCTTTTGCTTGGCGTCGTCTTCATACATCGGCACGCCGAAGGCATAGTCGGCGACGTATTCGAGTGTCGAAGGGACAAGGACCGTCTTCGTTTCGCCCGGATGATAGCTATTAAAGGCATTGGATCCGATCTTGCGGAGCCCTTCGTTGAGGTAGATGTCGGTGAGCATGCCACAGTCTTCGAAGGCGTTATATTGAATCTCGGCGATGCTCGAGCCGCGTAAGTCCACCATGCGGAGGTTCTGAAGTCCCTTAAACGCATAGGGGGCGGCGTAGGATAAGCCCGAGAGCTTTAGCGTCTCAAAACGCATGTCCAAGAAACCGCATCGGCCAATCGAAGTCAGCGTGCTGGAGACGAAGGAAGTCAACGAAGTGGCGAATTCCGGGTTATAGCAGGCGTAATCCTTCAGATGGTCCGCGTTTTGGAAGTCCGCGGCGAGGACGAGGTATTCCTCTCCTTCTTCGTCGCGGCAATAGATCTTCGCGGCGAGGTCGAAGAAGGAACGGGTGTAACGATAATCGCGGTGGAAGGCGGCGTCAAGCAGTTCCTCAAAGCTCCCCGGATAATGGAGTTCGTCGATGGTGTTGCTGCTTAATTCGCCCATGTAGGAGGAAGCTTTGCCAAACCCTTCGGCGAGGATGAGCTTCTTGATGTGGATGTTCAAGAACGCGTTGGAGCAATACTTCAGTGTTGAGGGAAGCGTGAGCTCGGCGATTTCGCCAGAGGCGTTTTCGCCCGAGAAGGCGCGGTCGCCAAGGAACTCCAGCCCTTCGTTTAAGACGACGCTGGTGAGGTTGGGACGCGAGAGCGCTTCCTGTCCAATGATGCGCAAGGAGCTCGGGCAGATGATTTCGGTGATGTTCGATGCCAAAGCGAAGGCGCCATCGCCGACGGTGATCGTCCCTTCGCGGATAGCATAGGTTCCGCTGACGCTACTAGGGACGAAGAGGAGGGTGCGTCCGGTCGCATCGTACACCACCCCATCCGTGGCCACTTCGAAGTTCGGGTTGTTCGTGATGTCGAAACTTTGCAGGTTCACGCAGCCCTGGAACGCGTCGGCGGAGAAGTTGACCAAACTTTCCGGCGCGGTGACGGAATTGAGGCTCCGACAGTTATAGAAGGCGCGTTTGCCAATCGAGGCGACTTTGCCGGCGAAGGTGACGGATTGGATGTTGGTCCAGTTGGCGAAGATGCCATCGCGCAAGGCGGTCACGCTGGAAGGAAGCGTCAAATTATAGACGTCATTGCCGCTTAAATAGACGTAGTAATGGAGGTCCTCGTATTCATAGACGTCGTAGCCGAGGTTGATATGGCCGCGGGTCACCTGTTCGATGCCGCCCATGAAGTAGATGCTCGCCCCAATGGAGAAAGCGGCGTAATCGATCGTGTCCACGCTGCTTGGGATGGTGATTTGATAGGCGTTATTCGCACCCGCAAAGGCACGGCGGCCGATAAAGCGTAAGGAAGAGGGGAAATTCAGCGGGTTATCGTAGTTTAGCTGCGTGCTAACGAACGCCTCATCCCCAATGGAACGAAGCGTCGAGGGGAAAGTGACGTTACGGAGATTATAGTCGTAGGCAAAGGCGTTATTTGGAATCGTCTCAAGCCCTTCTTCAAGGGTCAGATTCGATAAGGATCCGCAATCCGCGAATACCCCTTCGCCCAAAACGCACTCGGGGATTCTAGCGATGCTAAGAGAGGAGCAACTAGCAAAGGCGCGCTGCCCTACCTCTTCCACCTCGTCGGGGAGAATAGCCGAGGAGATGGCGGTGCTAGCAAAGGCGGATTCGCCAATGTATTTCAAGGTCGAGGGGAAGGAAACGGAGGTGATGCCACGGTTACCGCGGAACAAATTGGAACGGATTTCCGTGACGCCTTCGGGGACGACGAGGTCCACCACTTCGCTTCCGCCGCAATAGAGATGATGGATCTCCCAGTAGACGCTTTGGAACTCGACGTTGAAGAATTCGTTAAGAGAGCCTTCGAACACCAAGCGGTCGATCGTAATCGACGTCCCATCGGAATGAAGGAACGAGAAGCTCGCGGGTAAGGTGAGCGATTCAAGGCTCCCCCCGAAGGTTTCGAATAGGGAGGAACCCCCACCGATGATCCGTAAGCCCGCGGGGAAGGCGATGGCGCTTAAGGAACAGGTGAGCGGACGGACGTTGCTTGGCTGATTGAAGAAGATCGCGACCGTGCCCTCGAGGATGTTCGAAAGAGCCGTGTCGAGGTTTTGGATGCCAATCATCAGCTGACGGTTGTCGCTTAACGGAAGATAGGTCGCCCCAAAGGCGTTCCATCGCTTAGAGTACATCGGGGTGAGGTTAAAGGCGTCTTCCGCAAGCGAAGTGATCTTGCTTCCAAGGTCGAAGGTCGTTAAAGCCGTGTTTTGGAACGCGCCACTACCGATGGTTTGAATCGGGGACTCGTGCGTAACGGAGGAAAGATTGGTGCATCCTTCGAAGGCGTAGGACCCGATATAGTCGACGGAGGTATTGAGCTCCACCGACTTGATGGAGGTGTTGCCACGGAAGGCGCTATCCTCGATGCGGGTGATGGTCGAAGGCAAGAAAACATGGGTTACCCAGGGGGTCGAAGTCACGCTATAAGAGCCAAGCCCGATGATTTTTTCCCCGCAATAAAGCGACGGAATGGACAAAGTCCCCCCGTTGATATAAGGCCAAGAAGCGGGATAGGTGCTATCGATGCCCCCGAGGACATAGCCCTCGCGATGCACGTCATATTGCACCGAGAAGAAGGATTCCTCATAAGTTGGGATGATGGGGCGAAGCACCAGGTTTTGGGTGACCGGCCCAGAGGTCACGCTCCAACGGGGCGAAGGGACGGTGCGTCTTTCGCCCGTCTGGCTAACGGTTTCGACGGAGACAGTCGGGATCAAGAAGGGGGCGATGTCCATGCCATCGGCCACCATGACGGTGGAGATGACTTCGTCGTTCTGGTTATGGAATTCGACGATGTGGCGCGAATCGACGCGGTCATACGTCGCGACGTAAGTCACGTTTCCCTTAAGAGGCTCGAACTCTTTGTCCCAACCCCCATCCCAGGTATAGGTGACGCCTTCGATGGATTGGTAGGTCGGGGTCGGACCGCCATAATAGGCTTTCTCCCCATAGGGGACGTTGGATGACCAAAGATAGACGCCATCGATGTTGAGGAAGGTCGCGACGCAGGTAGCGTAGGTCGCGTCATAGACGGCGGTGAAGAGCGTATCTTGGCGAAGATCTGCTAACGGCTTGTCCCAACCAGCGAAATGATAGGAAACCGCGCCTTCGTCTTCACGCGAAGGAACGAGGTTTTGCGGGAATACCGCGGATGCGCCATAGGCGACGCGGGTCTCGTAGATCTCTTTGCCGTTATAGTCGACGAAGGTGGCGAGGACGTCGCTACCGACGCTTGCGCCAAAGCTATCGAGGGCGCTCGTGGAGATGATCGCGGCGGCGCTAGATAGAGCGAGTGCGCTCGAGGCGAAGCAAAGGGTAAGAAGATTCTTTTTCATGGTCGTTCCCTCCTTTATCGTTCCCAAAGTGTGGGGATTTTATCCCCCGTGTAATGCCAATGATGGCCATCGGTGTTGGGCGAAGAGGAATACCAGAAGAGCTCGCAGTTCACCGCGAAGTTCTCCGGGTAATAAGATGGCATCGCCAGCTCTTCGCAATAGAGCTTGGTGCCCCCGTCCATCACACCAGTGATGGCGTATTCGGACACTTCCCTTAACGTCGAGGGCAAGACGGTGACGCCTTCGCCTAAATAGATCGCATGGGAACCAAGTTCGCGAAGGGCGCTCGGTAATTTCACTAAGCGGATGGAGGAATTGGCATAAGCCATCGCGCCTTCGCCGATGCGTTCGATTGAATCGGGGAAGGTAACCTCCTCGAGTTGGTCGGGGAAGGCGAAGCGGAAGCCCGGGGCGATTTCCTTTAAGGGATATCCCCCAACTTCTTCAGGAAGCGAAACGATCGAGGCTTCACGGGAATAACGGTAGCCGATGGCTTCCCCGTCGTTAACGAAATAACGTAACCCCTTCTCTTCGCCTTGGATGCCTTCGTATTTGTCGTAGACGGTGAGCCTCGCGTCATATTGGGGGTCGGAGAAGGTGGCTTTGCAGTTTGGCCCCATCAGGATGTAGCACATATCGCCGCCTTGGAAGACGTTGCGTGAGACGTGTTTTAAGGAATCGGGGAGGTAGAGTGTATAGACCGAGGAAGCGCCAAATGCCGCGCTTTCGATGTTGAGCAACCCCTCGTTAAGGGTGACCCCATCGAGGGAATAACGGTCGGCGAAGGCATCGGTGGCGATGGTTTCGGTACCTTCCGCCACGTCGATGTGGGTGATGAGGTTCTGGAAGCAACGGTAGAGCGTCGTCCCTTCGTAGATGCATCCCCCTTCCACGCGGTAATGGGATTCGTCTTCGAGCACGAGCGCATCGAAGGAAGCGTGCTTTAAGAAGGAGAGGTCTTCGCATAAGGTCGCGGGGACCGACACCGTATGAGGCGCGAAATAGAGGCCTTCCTGCATGCATTTGGTCTGCGGGGCAAGCCTAGCGAAGGGAGCCGTACGTTGACGGTAGATGTAATAGGATTCGTGGCTATAGGAAATAAGGTAATAGATGTTGCTAAGCAAATAGGTCTCGTCGTCATATAACGGGGTACCGCTAATGAAGCCATCGCCCAGGTATTCGATATGATCGCCAATGCCTAAGCGCGCCAAGGAGGTGTTCGAGAAGGCGGATTCGCCGATTTTCCTTAACGAACTAGGCAGGTCGATCTCCACGATCTTGAGATCCTCGGAGAAGGCCCCAGAGCCGATTTCCTCGAGCTCGTCGCCTTCGAAGGAGACGCTTTGCAGGTTGTCGCATTTGTGGAAGGCGTTGCTCCCAATGCGCGTTACGTGCGAAGGAATCACGATGCTAGTAAGCGCGGTGCAGTCGGAGAAGGCACCATCGCCGATTTCTTCAAGCAATGACGGCAAGGTGATGGACGTGAAATACGGGCATCCGGCGAACAAATCCGAAGGAAGCGTCTTGGTCGCGTCGTTGAAGACGATGCGCTCCAAAGAGCCATCTCCCGAGAATAGCCCCGCCGAAAGAGCCACGTCGCAGCGGGAAAGGTCGACGGTGGAGAGGTTCGGGCAATTGCTAAACGCACGCTCGCCTAGGTAGGTGACGTTTTTGGGAAGTGCTAACGTCATTAAGCCCGAGGAGGCGAAGGCTTGGTAGCCAATCGTGGTAAGCCCGCCCTTAAGGACGAGGGATTCAAGGCTTAGCGTGTCTTGGAAGACGTTGGCGCCGATGCTACTAAGCCCTTCGGGGAGGACGATTTGGCTGAGGGCGGCGCAATGGGAGAAGGCCGAATCCTGGATCGTGCGGATGGAGGAAGGGAGTTCCACGCGCTCTAAGTTGGTCTTGCCGCTAAAGGCGTAAGGCCCAACGGAAACGACGGGCTGCGAGCCATAGTATTCGGGGATCACCACTTCTTTGTCGTCCCCTTCGTAATGGGAGACCATGACCCCGTTAATTTCGCCCGTTCCATCGTAATAAGGCGCGAAGTTAAGTCCGCGCTGAACACGGGCGTATTGGGCGGTGAAGACGACGTCGTCGTTGATGAAGGTATTCGCGATGTCCTTATCAAATCCGATGAAGGAATAAATGGCCCCGTCTTCCTCATAGTCTGCGAAGTTCCCTGCGTAAGGGGCTTGGGCTAAGCTACCAAAGGGGACCTCTTGCTCCTCCACTAGGGAACCCCTGGAAAGGAAGCGGACGCTATAGGTGCGAAGCGTCGATTCGAACACCGGGTAGAAATGGGTGGTCGCGCGTAGATGCTCTAGCGATGCGTCCCAACCCGAGAAGCGATAAGAGTATTTCGCCCCATCGGGACGGACGGGGGAAGGCCCATCGTAATAGACCGTTTTGCCCCGCTCTACTTCGATCGTATCCAAGACTTCGCCGTTATAGTCGTGGAAAATGGCCTGGACCAGGTCCACTTCCTCGCGGCTAGAAAGCGCGATCGAGGAATATTCTTCCGAGGAGGAACTCGAACTCTCCTGCGACGAGGATTGGAATTGGTCGAAGAAGGCGCAGGAGGTAAGACTCGTGAGTAGAAGAGTCAGGACGAAGGGTTTTAAGGATGGTTTCATAGGGCTTGCTCCTTTCCTTAAATGATGGTTACGGTGCCATAGATCACCGTGATGGCGTAGTTGTTCTCGTTGCCGATGATTTGGTAGCTGAGGCGGTTGGTGTCCGTGAAGGGGATGTCGTAGACCTCGGGGTTATCCCCGGGCAAGGTGAGGAAGCCATCGCTTCCGTAGAAGCGTCCGCTGATGATCATGAGTTCCCCATAATCGACCTCGTAGCCCACTTCCTCTTCGACGTTAGGCGAAGCAAGGACCACGATGGCCTTACGGATTTCGACGCTTGCCTGCGCCGAACCATAGACGAGGTCATAGGCGTCTTCGGCCACGGCGATGTCGTTCCACGTCACGTGGGCGCTTAAGGTGGAGGAATCAAGGTCAAACACATAATACCCCGCATCGACGAAGCTGGTGGAGGAAACGTTCATCTCCACCTCTGCGTCAAAGGTACCCTCGTTCCAGTCGACGCTTGGCGTGGCGATACTAGCGAAGGGGGCGAAGGTGGCCGCTTGGCCATCATAGGTCTTCACCGTGGTCGGGACGTAGACGGTGATTGTGGGGACAAGCAACGTCACCTGGCCTTGGATGTCGCTGACGTCATATTGCGACGAAACGTCGTTGCCCTCGGCATCAAGCACGCGTAAGCCCGTTATGTCGACGTTTGCAAAGCCAAACTCGGTCACGCCTTTGCTGGAAATGCCACCTTGCAAGACGATGCTTGAGGTATCGACGTAGTGGCCGGGGCTTAAGCCGGTGATGGTGATTCGGGAAGGATCGATGTAGGAGGCGATGTCATAGGAACTCACCCCGGTATATAAGCCGGTGTAGGTGCCTAAGTCCAAAGCAAGCAGCGAGACGCTGACTTCCAAATCGCCGCCATCGAAGGTCATGTCGTAATAACGGCTGACGTCTTTGTTGCCTTTGCTAATGACCGCGGAAAGGATGTCGTATTTGACTTTGCTCACGCCATCCAAACCCACATTCGCGGGATCCGTGACATAGGAGGAAAGGACATCATTTCCAAGAAGTCCCTCGGCTTTGATCGTGGGATAGACCGTCTTGCCACGGTAGCTCACCACTTCCCCCACCGTGCCATGGACGTTTAAGGAGGCGCGATGGAAGGTCATCGTGGAGGTGATGGAATCCATGACGTAGTTGTCGGTGACGTCTTTGCCTTTCGCGTCGGTGATCGCGTAGGTGAACTGCGGATCGACGCCAGTCGTCAAAATCGTATCTTCAACCGGGACGATGCGGATGGAGTGTCCATTTGCTAGGCCAAGCCCGCCAACGGTATATTCCGAATCCGTCAACGCTTTCGAAGAGAATAACTGGCCGTTATAGGTCCGCTCGCCATGGATATCCAAGGTGATATGGCGTTTTTCGATCGTGAGGGTATTGGGGGTGATGTTCACCGTGTAGGCGGCGGAGACATCGTGAGACGCCCCGTCTTTGATGGTTTGGACCTCCAAGCCCATCTCATAGACGCCGGGATTGGTCTTGCTCCACTCACCGACGTACCAGGAATAGGTATCAATGCCGTTGTTGGTGTAGCTTGCCTTGTCGTTGAAGGTAAACGTATCGCCCACGATCGCCCCACTGAAATCCACGCTAGGAGACAAGGGCGTCCCATCGTAGGAATAGTTCGATGCGAGCACGTTCACGTCGAAATTCTGCTTGGCGAAGGAGTTCACCCCCTCATAGGTGATGTCATAGCACCACCATTTGATGGATAAATCTTCCTTGGTTTGGCCTGGTCCAATCACGCCGTGGCGCGGATAGATATGGAATTCATAGCGATAATATCCCGGCTTGTCCTCCACCATCGTCCATTCGAGTTCATCGGTTGCGGCGAGGCCACTGCCACCGACGATGATGTCACCGTTACCATGTCCCACGTATTCGATGGTCAACTTACGGGGGAGGATGGTCACGTTGCAGGTGAATTCTTTCTCGGGGATATCGTAATAGCAGGTGCGGTCGGTTTTATCCAAGGCATTGCTCATCCCCTTCACTTCGTAGGTGAAGGAGTAATCGCCAGGACGGCACGGCAAGTCCGTCGGATAGGAAGCCATCTCGGGAGCGTCAAAGCCTTTGGCCCCGATGGTCTGGAAGCGGTAGTTATGGTTATACCCGTCATAGGTTTCCACATAATTCTCTGGCGTGAAGGTGACGGTGTCGCGATAAGGCGTGGTGGAAACGGAGACGTCGAGCTCGTAGTTTTCCGTGACGGCCATGCCGGAAGGGTCGCGGATGATGATGGTCGCGGTCTCCTTTTCCCCTTCTTCAACCAAATACGGGTTCTTGTCCAAGGTGATTTCGATCGTGTGGCCTTCGCATAGGCCGACATCCTCGCCGACACCCACGCTATATTGGTCGGGGGTCAAGGTCTGGGAGACGACGTTTCCGTCATAATTGAATTCGGCGTCGATGACGATGGAGATCGGGCGCTTGGTGATGGTCAAGGAGGCGGGGGTTTGGGTCAACTGATAATAGGGAGTCGTCGTCTCGGAAAGATCGTGGTTATAGGAATATTCCAAGGAGAATTCAGACGTATATTTCCCTACTTCCTTGCCCGAAGTATTGCCAAGATATTTGATCGTGAGGTCGTCGTTATCGAATTTTCCCTCGACTTTGTAGGTAAGGTTATGGTCTTTGCCGTCATAGACGATTTCCTGGGTGTCGCCGGTGATCTTTAGCGGCGCTTTCTCGCAGGTGAGGGCGCTATCTTCGCTGATCGTGAGATCATAGCAATCAAGGACGTCCTCGCCGTTAACGTTAACGATGGAATAAAGAAGCTCGGGATTCTCGGTATAAAGGGAGCCGGGCTTAGGATAGATGCGTAAGGTGTCCCCTTCCGCCAACGAGCCATTGAGGATTTCGTAATCCGCGTCCTCGCCAAGGACTAAGTCGCGGTATGGGGAGGAAAGGCCATCGTAAGTAAACGTCACGTGCTCCAAGATTTCCAAAGGACGCTGCGTGATCGTGAGCTTCGCGACGCTTCCATGGCTCACTTCGTAGAACCGGGCACGGTCTTCTTCCCCGTTGGTGATGCTTTGGACGAAGACGCTTGATTCAATGCTTCCGACTTTGGTGAGTTTGGTTTGGGTCGAGGCGAAGGAAACCGTCGCTTTGTCATTCCCTTGTAACCCGGTTAAAACATATTCGAGTTCGTGCTCTTTGCCATCGTAAGGGACGGTCTTTTCTTTGCCAGATAAGGTCAAATCCGCGCGGTGGAAGGCGATTTCTCCCGAGAACGTGACGGCGTAATGCTCGGTGACGTCGACTTCCTCGCGGAGGATCTGGTATTCGTATTGGACCGCATTAGGATCGGCGAAATAATCACCCCGCGCGACGACGTTGATCTTATCCCCCGTGGCGAGGCTCGTGCCATTGATGAATTGTACGTAATCATCCGTGGATAGCGCGCGCATTTCACCCTCTTTGTAGAACTTCTCGCCTTCGTAATTCCAGTCGCCTTCGATGCGGATGTTCAGCGGGCGCTTGGAAATGGTGATCGTCCCGGTGCGGGTCTGCACGTTATATTCCTCTTCGTGATCCAAGGAATAGCTGAACTCGTTGGGGTATTCGCCAGGATAAAGGAAGGACGAGGCTTCTTTTAGGTAAGAGGTGGTCAAATGGTCGCTTTCCACCGCCCCATCGCCAGAAACGGCGATGCTGCCGCGCTCTTCTTCGGTCAAAGGCAGGCCATCATAGACTTTCGAGTAGGAAGGCGAAGAGATACTGAGGCTACGCTTGCTGATGGTCAAATCGCCCAAATTCAACGTGATGGAATATAAATGCGTGCGGTCCTCCCCGGTAGAGGAAAGGATTCTGGGCACGCCGAAGGAATACGTGCCGATGAAGGTTCCTTCGGGGCGGGTAAGTTCCAGATGGTCGCCTTCGGCTAGGCCTAGTCCCCCGATGGTCATGTCGTTATCGTTAACTTGGAGTTCGCCATTATAAAGCGTGCTTAGGCGCGACACAGATAAAGCGATCGAGCGCTTGGCGAAGGTGATTTCACTATGGTCTTGGGGAAGGGTCAAAGCATAGTTTCCGCGGACTTCGTTGCCTTCTCCATCGTGGATCGAGACGGAGGAAATCGAATAGGTCGTCGACAAAGAAGAATAGTCTTCGATCGTATAGGTGACTTCGCCTAGACTATGGCCGGGCAAAAGCCCTTCCGCGGAGAAAGTGAGTTTCTCGCCATAGGTGAGGGTCGACGTGGTGAGTTTGACGCTTGCCTCTTTGGCGTCGATGCGGAAATGATGGACCGCGCCATAACGCTCGCCGAATGTCCCCGAGCTCACCGCGCGGGCTTTGTAGCCACCGATGTTCTTGGGTACCTCGAAGGTCCACTCCTCGCTTCCTTCGGGGGCGTATTGGTACCGCGCCTCCCCCAAAAACGCCGAAGCGGTATAAGAATATTCCTGCCCATAGACGAAGGTGAATTCCTCGTTGGGGACGTTATCGGTGATGGTGCCGCTGGTGCCCATCAAGGCCGCGGTGGTACCGACTGCGAGGGCCCCGCCGAGGATGAACCAGGCTTTGTTACGCAGCACAAAGTTGCGTACGCTTGCAAGGCGTCGCGCGAACTTGGCGTATTTTTCGTAACGTTCCGAGCCCATGTTCCTCCTTATTCCTTGACCTTGATCTTGCCGTAGCTATATTGGATCAGGTAATTCGACGTGACGTCGTTTCCGTCCTCGTCGCGGATGATGAAATTCTCCACGAGGTTGTCCGATTCACCCGGACGGTCGAGGGGTACGTCGACATAGACTAGCGCCGTATCATCCACATAGTGGCCAGGGGCCAAGCCATATTCCCCACCGATTTCATACGAACGCATCGGCTCATAACCGCGGTCGGTCTCCACGTTGTTGGTGATGACGGTGATGGGGCGGTGAAGGATGGTCAATTTGCCCGTGTTCACGGTTTCGACGTTCGGGAAATAGGAATCGAGCTTGTTGCCCCAATAATCGCGGATGAGGACGCTGCGTAAACGGATGGGGTAATTGCCTGGCAAGACCTTCTCTTGACTGGTCGCGGAGAATTCATACTCGATGGAGTCGGTTGGTCGTAAGGATTCGCGGAAGCCATCGTCCACCTTAACGGCGGTATCGTCCACCGAATGGGGCAAGCCATCATAGACGATCTCGACGTTTTTAGTCTCGAAGGTGACTTTCTTTCGGTAGACTTCGCGCGGAAGCACCTCCGGATCATAACGTTGCCAGCCAATGCCTCTACGATATACTTCCACCCAATTATGGCTATTTTGACGGCTCACCGAGCCTTCGCCCTGGTTCTCCTCGCCGGAAACGTAATACCCTTCGACGTAGCGGGCGGGAATGCCAAGGCTTCGTACGAGCAAAGTAAGCGCACCCGCGAAGGATTTCTCGTTGCCTTGGTGAAGCGCGGTCAAGATCCCTTGGATCGGTTCGCCATCGCGAAGGCCTTCGGACAAGGTCAGGTAATTGGTGAACGAGGCCATGATATCCTCCACGGTGGAGAGGCCGGACTTGGATAGATAATCCTGCAGAATCGGGACCAATTCCGTCGGAACGCGCGTATAAAGGCTCACCGCCGAGGAATAATACGTATCCACCGGGGATGGGGTGATGGATGAGACGTCATAGTCGGGATGGAACAGATGCGAATAGACGCTTGCGGCGCGGGCGAATCGCTGATCGTTATAGGCGATGAACGGATTCGTCGGCACGTATTGGTCCGCATAGTCGAAGACGTTTTGCGAATAAGACGTTAACGAATAACCCGCACTAAGCATGCCTAGAGGCACGAAGTCCATCTTCTGCGTGATGTTCATGACCTTGGCGTCGCGTTCTGGAAGCCTTTGGGCGAGGGCTAGAAGCGAGGATTCGTCTGGCTCTAGAGAAAGGTCTGGCTTAAACGTCGCCGTCACGGGGTCATAGTCCCCATAGGAATAGCTACGGAAATAGAGGTCTTCGCCCACCGCATCCGTCTTGAAATCGAAGAGGGCTTGTTTGGATTGTTCGGAGGGCATCACCCCATTGAGATTGCCATCGAAGGCTTCGGTGGTTGCGGGTTCGTCCACGGGCTTGGAGGGGGTCGGGTCAAGCCTACGCCATCCCGTGCCGTCTTCATATACTTCGATCCAAGCGTGCGCGTCATGGTCGGTGACTTCTTGCTCTTTGCCGCCGTTAAGGCTCACCAAATAGCCCGAAGTAAAGCGCGTAGGCACGCCTAATTCGCGGCAAAGTAGCGTCGCCGCGGAAGCGAAATTGGTGCACGTGCCTTCGTTATGGTCATAAAGGAAGTATTCGATGATGTCTTCTTCGGCGGGGCAACTCATCGATTGGTCCGCGTAATCGAAATGGTATTTGAGGTAATTGCACACCGCATCGGGCGTGTTGAGGTTATGATCCCTTAAGAAGGCATCGAGGAAGACCTGCTGGTCCTCGTCGACGCTTAAATAGTTTCTCTTCGCGAACTTGCGGTAGCGTTTCTCGTTTTCCACCAAAGTGGAATTCGCGCTGAAGGACACCCCATGCGGGTCGAAGGTCGGATAGAAACCCACCGTGTATTCGTCGACGTCGACGAGCCAAGCGCGGTTTTCCGCGTCGGGGGAGAAATAATATTGGCCCCCAGGAACTAGGGAAGAGCTAAGGAAAGGTTCGGTGACGTCCCCTACTAAGGTTCCATAGTCGCGATGCCCGGCAAGATGGAACGTGATTTCATAACGATTCAAGCTGGCCATCGCCGGATAAGAGGTGAATAAGGCCGGGGAAATCAAATACGTCGAGCCATCGTATTCGGGCGCGTCGAAGAAGGTGCGCTTGACGGGATCGTAATCGCCCCAGCTGCACGAACGGATATAGGCCGTGCCACGGTAATTCGAATCCAAGGTATAGAGCTTCACCGGGGGCAAATCCAAATCCAAATCGCCGTTATCGACGTTAGGTTGGGCCAAGCCACCCGAACTCCGTGGCTCCGGGAGATTAGAGATTTCGCCGCCATTAAGAAGCTGCGACAAAAGCAAGGCGCCCAAATATTGCTCGATGCCTGGGAACAAACGAATCAAGGTCGACAAATCCTCGGGGGAAAGGTTGGTCAAATCGAAATTCTCCATCAACCATTTGCCGATAGGTTCGATCCATTCGGGGTGACGCTCGAGGATATCCACGAGGAAATCCATGACGTCGGGATTGGCGATGAGATTGGCGAGGATCGAAGGATCCAAGGAAACCTGCTCGGGTGCCGTATAAGGAACCCCCGCCATATCCTCGGCGACCAAAACGATGCCCGCCCCTAACGTCATCGACAAAAGCGCGGTGAAGACGATGGCTTTTCCAATATGACGCGGCTTAGCCATTGTCCGAAATCCTCCTTACGGTCGCTTCGCATAAAGGCGCGTTCCCTGCGCCGAAAAGCTCGTTGAGCAAGGCCAGTAGCTCGCCGGACCTCGCGCGGACCATGACGGGGTTGGCGGCCCCAAGTTTCCTGAGGACCTTCCTTGCGAGCACCTGGTCGATGGCCTCCATCGGGGGCAAGCCGCACGCGGCGTATACCGGGACGTAGCGCCTCATCTGGGCGTAGACGCGGTTGCCGAAGCTCACGCCGAACGCGCCGCGGAGGAAGGCGTCGAGCCGGGCGATCCTGCGCTGGTCGCGGCTGGTGAGGCCATAGCGCTGCGCGGCCGCGTCGAAGAGGGCCTCTAAGTCGGGGAGCCCGATGGCGACGCCCGGGCGCGGCTCGGCCTCGAAGGGCTCGGCGCGGCGGTCCAAATCGATGACCGAGGCGCGGTCGTACACCTTGTCGGAGAAGGCGAAGGTGGAGTCGTCGTTGTTCGCGGTCATGATGAACCAGACGTTGGGCGGGAGGAGCATCGAGCCGTCTTTCATCCTGCGCGGGTCGCCCTCCATGCCGGAGGAGGCGACGGAGACGCGGCGCTTGCCACGGTCCGGCAGCTCGAGGAGGGAGAGGAACTCGGCGAAGTAGTACTCGACGCGGGCGATGTTGGCCTCGTCGAGGACGATGAGGCGCGGCAAATCGACGCCCCCGGCCTCGTATACGGCCTTGAGGAACTGCGACTCGGTGTAGCGCCCGGTGAACTCGTTGTAGTAGCCCAGGATGTCGGTCCTCTCCTTCCAGGTGGGCTGGACGGGGACGACCTCGGTGGGCGAGGCGAGGAACTCGCCGAACGCGATCGGGAGGGAGGTCTTGCCGGTGCCCGACATGCCCTGGAGGATCATGGTCTTGGAGGCGGCGAGGGAGGAGAGGAAGCCCGCGACGTCGGAACTGCTGTAGTAGAGCCCCTTGACCCCGGCGGCGTATTGCCGGAAGCCGTCGCATAGCCCCTTGAGGGTGAGGCCCGGGTCGGAGACGGTCATCTCGAAGGCCGGGTGCGCCTCGTCGTAGGCGGATAGCGTCGGGAAACGGTGGAACTCGCCATCGGCGCTTTGGGGGGCGTTCTCGCTTGCCCCGCCAAAGGCGGTATTCCCTTTCGCGGAGATGTTGCCGGCGATGATGACGTTGCTAGCTTCGCCTACGCCACCACCACTGCGCTTTTTGGAAACGCTTAAGAAGAGTAAGGTAAAGGAAAGGATGATCGCGGTCGCAAGCAAGACGATGATGTAGATGCAGATCGCGACATACGAAGTCAGATAATCGAGGATTCCTTCAAGGATCATGCGGCGCCTCCTTTCGCGCTTTGCCCACGCATCGCGGCACGAATGAAGGAAGAGGATTCCTCATTGGAGAAGCCACGTTCGAGGACTTCGCGTAACCCTCCGTCTCCCTGGACATCGGATTTGTCTAAGACGGAGAGAAGATAAGGCAAATAAGCGTGGGCGACGACCAGGCCCGCGGCCTTTTCATCGCTTAAGCCAAGCAGCAACAGCGCCGCCTCGAAGCGTTCGAAGGCGTTTTCGCAATCGTTGCTGATCGGGTGGTCTTTGCTGGCGGCGAAAGCGTAGAGCTGGTCGAAGGAGGCGGTGAGTTCATCGTTGATGAAGTGCGCGCCTTTCTCACGTAAGGACATATAACGGATCTCGTCGCCGCTAGAGCGCACCACAAGCGGTTCCTCGGTGCTGTTCACGGCGAGTTTATCCAAAGCGACCGGCAGGACGATCGATTCCTCAAGTAAGTCGGCGGGAATGCCCGAGAACTCCTTTTCCTTAAGGAAGAAGAAGAACAGATCGTTCATGCGGATGGAGCCGTCGGGTCCAAGGTTATGGTCAACGGAATAATCGGATAAGGGTTCGACCGCCGTGCCTAAATAGGTCGACGCGTTGCTCCCATCGAATTCCCCAATGCCAAAGAGGAAGCTTTGGTTAGGTTCTAAGGCTGGGGAACGGGAAGAGAGGTCATCGAGGAAGCGAGTGCCTTCCAAAGCGAAGGCTTCGCGGGCTTTCATGGCGACGCTTAAGGAGCGGACTAGGGCCGCGCCAGCTTCTTGGTCTAAGCCGGTGATAAAGAAGTTGCGGGTCAAGGCAAGGGCAGCCACGAGTTCAGAGGCGGTGAGTTCTTCGATGTGATAGCCCTCGATCGCGAGGTTTTGGATCAAGGCATCGCGGAGTTTGGGGAAGGTGATGTTGTGGTCGAGGACGCGCTCGACTTTCTTCTTGTCCATTTTGATGACGCGCTTCTCGGGGTCATCGGCGTAGACTTTGCGCACGGCCATCGGACGGTCGATGTCGCGCTTTAAGGGCTCCACCGCTTTCTTGGCGATGGTCTCTTCGGGGAACTCGGGGACTTCGCCATCGGGGGAAAGCATGATCGACTCGCCGAATTTGCTTTTCTTTTTGAAGATGCCGATGAAGCAATAGACGATGATGAGCGCCCCAAGGGCGATCAATAAGATGGCAGGGACGAAATAGACGGGGAAGCCAGCCTTGCCTTCCTCATCGAGGATGTTCCAGCGGTATCCGGAGGAAAGCCCACCGAAGATAATAGCGACGCCGATAACGGCGAACACCGCGCCTAAGATCACTCCTAACCACATCAAAAAGAGCCATTTGGTGGGTAATTTGGTCGCTTTGATGCGACGCGTGTTTTCGCGGATCCGCTCGAGGTCTTGCTGCGTTTCCACTTCATCGAGTAACTTCTGTTCTTTCTTGTCGAGCATGGTTGTTCCTCCTAGTTGTTATATTGGATCGAGACCCTTCCGGGGAAGGAATCCTCTTCGTAAACGGTTTGACGGTATAAGCTCACGGCTCCTAAGGAGCTTAGATAGAACGCTTCCGAACCCACGTAGGTGCAACTACGGGGCAAATCGATCGATTCGAAGGCGCACCGATAGAAGGAGCGATATCCGATCGAGGTGACGGAACTAAAGTCGAAGAATGCGAGGTTCGGGCAATCGGCGAAAAGCGAATCCGCCACGGCGTAAGAGCCGCTGATTTGACACCGCACCAACGTGTTTGAAATGCACACGAAGTCCGAATACCCAAGCGTTCCTTGGTCGTAGGTATTGGCCGAGAATTCACGCACGCCCGAAGCCAAGACCACGGGGAGGTCTTCGGGATAAAGTTCCCGCACAGAGAGGTCCGCTAAGCCACTTTCAAAGCCTTGCGCATCGCCATAGACGCGCTCTGCGGAAAGGTGCAGATAGGATGGATGGCCTAGCGCCCCCAAAACTTCGACTTTGCAATTAGCGGAGACATTCGTAAGCGAGTTTGCGCCAAAGAAGGCGTTTTCATCAAGGGTGACATAACGCCCTCCCGCACGGATTTCGAGGGTTTCGACGTTGGAACCCATGAAGGCGTATCCTTCCACGCGGGAAATCGTTTCGGGTAAGGACAAGAAGGTGGAGGCGAGGCCATTGAAAGCGCCGCTTTTTACGCCGGTGATCAAGTGGCCGTCATATTCGGTTTCATTAAGATAAAGCGTATCCGTCGGCGAACCATGGAAGCCCGAGATGTAGGCATACGAGTCATCAACCGTGTAATCAAAGCCAAAGGCGTCTTCGCCACCGGAGGAGGTGATTTCGTGCAGGACATCGCCGCACCATACCATCGTTCCGATATCAAAGGCCCCATCGGCAAAGGTCGCCCCATCGGCGAGATGGACTTCGCGCACTTGCGTATCCGTGAACGCGTTTAATCCTACGTATTGGCACGCGGGCATGTAGAAAGCCTGGCTGAGGCGGTTGCATCCTTGGAACGCCCCTTCGTCGACGCGGGTGAGTTCCTTCTCGGGATAATAAATCGATTCAAGACTCGTGCAATGGGCAAAGGCGCGGGCGGGAATGACGAAGTTGCGGGCATTGCAATAGATTTCCACGTTTTCGAGCGAGGTGCAGTTATTGGCCACGCCTCGACCCAAGGCACCGTTTTGTTCGATGGTGAGGTTCAGCGATTGGACGCTGGAGGAGCTTAAATCCAAGGTGGATTCACGGGCGAGGAAGCCAGTGAAATTGAAATAATCGGAACGGCTGAGCGTCTGCACGGTGCCGATGGAATCGCAAAAGACGTCAATAGGCGTATTGGACCACTTCTGGAAACTCTGTTCGCCGATATTGACCCCCGGGCCTAAGGAAAGCCTTTCGAGCGCGCCGAGGTTCATGAGGGCATCGACGTCGATGGTTCCGCCTTTGCCGTCGAAAGAAAGACTTAGGAGGTCTTGGCAATCGTGGATGCCACCGGTCGGAATCGAGGTGGAACCTTTGAACGATAGAGATCGGAGATTGGAAACATTCGAAATCGCATCGCGGGCGATTTGGGCGATGGGGCGCCCTTGGGGATCGTAAGCGGGGACGTCATAACTCGTCTCCCCGTTCGGCAACGAGAGTTTCTTCAACACGGCATTGCCCTTGCCATCCTCCGCAAGTACCATGCCATCGACGACATCATAGGCATCCGAAGACGATGGCGGAATGACGTTGTAACGGAATTCAAAACGGGACATGCTTAAGGTCACGACGCTACCGGCAACAAGCGCAACTGCCGCGACAATGAGCGCGGGGACGCTATAGGTGCGATTGGTGTAACGGATGCGGCGGATCGTTTTTCTTGCGCGGCGTTTCCTCGCGGGGAGGATGGTTTGCGGCTGCACAACAGTTTTGGAAGGGTCGATTTCCTCGACCGAGCCATCTTCGGCTAAGGCGAGTTTGCCTTTTTGTCCGAGTTCCTTGGCTTGGTATTTGGGCGCTTTGGAATGGTCGATTTCCAGGAATTCGAAGTTAAAGCCCTCGAATTCCGGAGGCAAGATGACTTCGTCGGGGTAGGTGAACGATCCTCCCGGTGGGACCAAAGAAAGGTCCAATTTGATGCCAATCTTGTCGATGGGATCGAATTCGTCGTCATAAGGGACGATTTTGGCAATGCCCGTCCCATGCCACACCTTTTCGGGGTTGGTTAAGGTTAAGAAGGCATAGGTCTTCTTCCCATCGACGTATAAATCCGCGCGGGAAAGATAGATGCCGACGCTTGAGGGCGCGAATTCCAAACGCTTGGAGAAGACCAGCTTAGCCATGGGTCACCCCCCGACGCGTGTTGCGCTTTGCGTAGAAGAAGATCAGCGAGGAGAGGAACGTGATCACCGAGACGATCGAAAGAAACGTAGTGAACCAGCCGAAATTGGCCCAGAAATTCTGGAAGACGTTGAATGTCGCCCCGCGTCCGATGAAGACGTAATAGATGAGGGCGCAGTATAAAGAGGCCATTGCCACAGCCGAGACGGCCGTGAAAAGAAGCGAGACGATGAAGATACGTAGGAACGAAAGTGATTTGACGTAGAAGGATTCGGGGACTTTTTCAAAGTCCAAGCGATGGGTCGATAGGCTCACTCCCGTGGCTTTGGGGGAAAGGATGATATCGGTCGTCGGTTCCATTTCATAAGGGACCCGATAATCGAAATTGAAGCCATCGACGACGCGGGCTTTGGTCGATTGGCTGTTTTTGCCGTTGCCCGAATGGTAGATCAGCACGCTTAAGCCAAGATCGGAGTGTCCCTCCTCAAAGGTGAGGGTCAAACGGCGACGGGCCTTCTTCTTTGGGATGTCGCCATGGATGCCAAGGACGTAGGTCAGCTCGGCTTTGGCGATGCCTGGGGTAGGATGTTCGAGCATTTCGCCTACGCGCAAGGCCATGGGGACTTTGCGGTGGCGGAAGTAATTGCCCCGAAGCAAGAAGCGGTCGGCGAGGAAAACAAAGCCACCCACCAAGGCGATGGCGAGCAAAAGAAACAAGGTCCCCGCGACGAACTCCATGTCTTATTCCACTTCTTCTTCTTTGGAAATGGGCTCCATGGGATGGACTTCCTCATCGTCGAGGTTGACGACCTCCACGAATTTGCCCTTCTTTCCGGATTCGGAGAAGGTGGTCTGAGGATAGACGACGACGTATTTGGTCGCCTCGGCTTCGTCGGAAAGGAGGTCGAAGATGCTATAACGCATCGCGATCAACACCTGTCCGCCATAGAAGAGGAAGACCAATAAGCCAATCGCATAGAAACCATAGGTGATGCAGCGGAAGAGCACCGGGAAGAACCCATAGGATGCGCCCGCAAGCATGTTTAAGCCAATGCCCACCCCGACATAGGGGGCGACCATGAGGGCGATGGAGAGGATATTCAATACGTCGAGTAAGAAAAGCTTGACGCCATGGGCCTTAACGAAACGGAAGGCGTTATAAAGCACGTCTCCGGCGCCGAGGAGTTTGTTCTTGTTGATGATGTAAAGCGCGGCTTGAAGCGTCATTAACGCGATCATTGCCGCGATGGCGCCCACGACGATGAGGGCCGCCAAAATCGCAAAGCCAAACGTATTGGCTTCGGCGGGATTGGGTACGGCTTCCAGCAAAATGTTGAGGAAGAGGAAGTAGAAACCGACGATTAAGGCGATCACCGAGCCAAGGATCCCAAGGCACACCGACGAGACGACGATGGTCGTGAGGTACGTCTTGCCGTTTTCCGCGCCGTCGAAGCTTTTCTCAAGCACCGCGTCATCGGCTTCCTTGAGCATGTAGTTGAACGAAAAATCGCTCGCGGCGAATCCGGCGGCGAAAACCACCGAAAGCGTCCCAAGCAGACTTAATGGTTGATAAAGGGAGGCCAAGATACGGTTGCCTAACCCTTTACGGCAGTATTTGCGGGCCTTTTTGTGTCCCGCGCCAAAATAAGTGAAGATGCTTCGTGCCATATTGCCCCCTTAATGTCTGACGTCGATGTAATCTCCGGTCGGAATCGTGAAGACTTTGGCCTCTTCACGGATGCGGAGGTTCAGGTCGAGGTCGACGGAAATGCGTTCGACGTCGCGGTCGTCATCGACGTCCAAAACGTTCGTCGCAAAGGTCCCTTTGACGCTTAATTCGAAGGAACGGATGCCTTTGTCGGTATAGCCAAGCGCCAAATCGAACTTGAAGTCCTTGCTCAAGACTTCGCCGATTTGCTCGCGATAGAGGTTGCGCATACGGACGACGGCTTCGTCGGATTTGTTAAGCGCCGCCGAGGCGTCATAGCCGTTATCCGCCATCCATTTGGCGAGCATGATGCCGGTATATAAATCGGAAAGGGAATCGTATTTGAGGCTGATTTCCGCGCGATCGACACCACCTTGGGAACGATATTTCGCTAAGGTCATGACGAAGGCGTTGAACGTGGATTCGTCGAAGTTGAAGCCAATCGGCGTATCGAGGAACAAGGGGCTGACCTTGAAGAATTTGTTCGCCAAATCGGTGATGGGGTTGCCATTGACCGTGCCACCAGAGAAGGTAACGCCGGAGAAATCAGCATAGCCCACGTTGCGGTCTAAAGCGACTTTAAGTTCCGGGTTGGTGACCGTAAACACGGTCGCATAGGACTCTTGTTGATAGGCCTTCACGTCAAGGAAGGCCGCATGTAAGTCCGCGGAAACGCCCATATTCTTCAAATAATCAAGGCCGAATTCCGATAAAGAGCGCGGTAAGCTGCGGAAGGTGACGTCGCCACCGATGTTCTGCACTTTGATCTTCGCGCGGTCTTTTCCACCGATGGTACGGACAAGATCGAGGCCCGCCTTATCGATGTCGAAGGTCACGGTGCCTTTTTCGCTGGTGAGCGCCTGGGCTTCGCGGAGGCGTTTGGCCGATTCCGACGGCGCGATGGCCGACGAGCATGAGGCAAGCATCCCTGCGGACGCAAGCAAGAATAGGAGTTTCTTCATATTTATTCCCCCTCCATTGCCCCTGATTATACGCGAGTTACGCGTAAGAGGAATGAGATTTTTTGCAAGTTTGAGCGCTGCCCCACCAGTAAGAACGCGTGAAAGGGGCCGCGCTAAGACAGCCCCGGGTTATAAATGCTTAATGACTAACGATCAGGGATGGAGAATTCCATCGTCACCAGGATTCAAAACGACTTGTTCGATGCCACCGTAGTTACGATAAACCTTAGCGGTATCCGTAATTCCTTCATCAGAACCAGGAGTGATGACCCCGGAAGAGTAGGAGCCGCTCAACACGCCGGCGTAAGTGTTTGCGGAATAAATCGCACCAGAGTTCACGCAGTCGTTAAAACGAAGCGTGACCAAATTGGCGAGTCCGTTTCCGTTTGCAATTTTGCCAAAGAAGCCGCCAGCACGTTGCGAAGTAGCGTGGATTTCGGCGTTGTTTTCGCAGTTCGTAAACTGATACGTAACGTGCAAAGGCGCATAGGAAATGCAGTTCCCAGAGGAGTAAACGAGCGTGTCATCGCTACCCTCGGGTTTGAAGTGCACTTCATAGTTATCGGCGTTGTTTTGGATCATCGGCTCGGCGAACCATCCAGAACCATTTTCACTCAATGCGAATTCACGAGCCCAATTGATATCTCCGGCCTCCCTTCCGCTTGCGCCTTGATAATGCCATTTTACAGAACGCCATTCGTTGTATCCCGTGTCGTCCATGACCTGCGGATGGGCCGTAACATAATTGGTGCCGATGAAACCGCCTGCACCGTCAACGGCATAGACCTCGCCATGGGTCTTCACGTTCTCAAATGAAACGGTCGTTTCTTTCATCGTGTAAACCTTGTTGGCACGATCAAAACGTTCATTGTCAAACACGTCCCAAGATTCGGTGTCTTCGTTATAAACCTGTTTAACAATCGGTACAGTTTCCTGCGGGAAATAGTGACCAACGATGCCGACGCAGTTGAGTGGCTGTTCACCTACGGCATCGACAAGACGGAACGTGATGTCGAGATCCTTGATGCTGATGTTGCCCGTTGCAAAAGCAATGAGTCCATAGTTGGAACCAACAGTGCCGATAACCGCTTTATGCGTATATTCGGTCCGGTATCCTTCGTTGGAAAGGTTGATGATTCGTTTATGGTTACCGTCGATCGATCCCATGAAGAATTTGCTTTCTTTAAGGACAATCGTATTTGAGTGACTTGTGGGTCTCTCGATATACATGCCAAAAGGAACCCAAACTTTGCCAGTCATGTCGATATCATTGGTCAAGCGGATGGTGTATCCCTCGAAGGTCGTGCCGATGTTGCAGGCGAAAGCTAAGCCCTGCAGCTGATCGAACGTCCCGACATTTAACGTCTTCACGTCCCCCGTGTTTCCGTTTCCAGTAATCTCAGTTTCGACTTCTGTCGTATCTAGGACAGTGCCGTTGACTTCAATCGCTTTTTCGGCGGTTCCGGCATCGGCAAGCGCGCCGACGAAGCCCGGCTCCTCGACGATGAGTTTACCGGCTTGGATTTCCGCTTCGCCAAAAACGCCATATTCATGGTAGCAATCGGTCATGGCGACGCTTTCGATCGTCAGCACTTTGCCCGTGCCGTAGTGAGAGACGGTATCGAGGGCACCATTAACGAGAAGATTGCCCGTGTTGGTGCGGATTTTGACGTTGCGTTTCGTACCCGAATCATTGCGGTATTCGATGTCTTGGATGCGCTGGTTGTTCCCGGCGTCAAAACCCATCGAAATCTCGAGCACGCCCTCATAGTTTTCGTTGCTGTTGAGATAGGCAGAGTACTTATTCTCGGCCTTCATATCGGCAATGGAATTGTAGATTTTGAAATACTTTTCCGTTGGAGTGGCTGGGGCTTGTTCCATTTGCTCGAATTGGTCCGTTTCGGAATTCCAGACGATGTCCTGACCGCTTCGAGGCGTGAGGTTTTCGACTTTGAACCCTCCCTCAAGGGCATCCTCAAGGGCATCGTGCATCGTTTGGTTTGGACCTTCTTCTGCACGGGCCATGGATAAGACGGTGTTGATGTTTTTGATCAACGATTCGTCCGCCGCCTTATTGGCTTTTGCGTTCAACGCAATAAAAGTCGGAATCAGGACTCCGCTCAAAACGCCGATCACGCCAATAACGATGACGAGTTCGACGATCGTAAATCCTTTCCGACAGCTCGACTTTTTCGTTTTCATTTTTAAACCTCCCGATAAACGAAACGGCTGAATGTACCTTAAGAATAATCCCCAAACAGAATAGTGGCAACCAATAGCGTGCCCTTCTCGCATGCAAAGCGTGCCCAAACGTACTTTTGTTTTTTCATAAGGCAGAAAAGTGGAATAATGTACCTGATTCGGAGGTTTTCCTATGGGCGCTTTGCGAAAACGATTCCTCAACACGTTGGCACTGGGTCTTTCCTTTGCCTTGCTAAGTGGCTGTTCCATGCCAGGCTTCGACGATGGTTCCAGCCCCATTGGGTCTTCCTCTCAAGAAGACACCACCACTTATCTCGTCCGTTTCGACACCACCGGCGGCAGTTATGTCGCACCCCAACAGGTCCGCAAAGGCGAACGCGCCAAACGCCCCGAAAACCCGATGCGCGCATCCTATTCCTTCGTCGAATGGCAGCTTAATGGCGTCCATTTCGATTTCAACACGGCAATCCAAAGCGATATCACGCTTCACGCGACCTGGCGTTACGCCTCTTCCTCGAGTTCCTCCAGCCAAAGCCAGGAAAGCTCTTGGACCACTTCCACCTCCACTTCGGGTTCCTCGCAAGACTTGGTAAGCAACGCCGATATCCTCGACACGCTTCCCATCGGCACCACGTTCCGTTTGAAGATCGATGGCCTTACGCGTCAGCAAAAAGAGAACATGGGTTATTGGATCGAGAATTGGGAGATCGTAAACATCTTTGAGGATTACCCATCCGGTGGCAGAGAGTTTTACATTGTAGGCCAAAACTATGGTTCAACTTCTATCCATTTGAACGTTGATGGCCAAGAATGGGTCCGCTCCGTCACCGTCGTCGACTCGGACCAAGGCCCCGTTGATAAGGCAAAAGAAGGCGACACGCTCGACGTCGTTGGCGCCTATACCATCGCTTATGAGGGAGGCGTCATCCTCCGCAACGGCAAACAGGCGTATTTCGTGGAGAACGTCTCCGCGAGCGCGATTCGCAAAGACCGCACCTACCGCCTCGAGGGCGCGAAAAAGAAGATCGTCGGTGGAAACACCATCCTCAGCGGAGGATCCTTCTTCAGCACCAACTTGGGCATTGGATATGATTCGTCTTCTTTTTGGGCCAATGAGCCCTCGAACATGATTGGTCGCCCCCGTTTTGCTGAAGCAAACATCGACGGCAACGTCCAACGTGTCCACCGCTTCAGTTCGACCAAAGTCTATTTCCAAGTCCGCGGATTCCACATCCTTTTGGATACCAGCGTCATCGATCCAAACTACTCCCGTCAATGGAACGATGTCCTATCCCAGATTTCGGACAACGACTACATTTCGCTCAGCGCACTGCTGGATTTCCGCGATGGAGTTACCTTCTTATCCCCATTCCGCCTCACAGGCTATAACCATTATGAGCAACCATCTTGGTCTTATAGCACCGGCGATACGCAATCGTCCAGCCAGCTCATAACAACCTATACCGATTTGAACCAGATCGCCCGTCTATATCAAGAAACGCCCGAGGCGCTGTCGGGTATGGTGTTCCGCACGTCGGGATACGTGGAGGATTGGGCGAATAACGCCAATGGCTCCTTCACCCTCCTTGGCACCAATATCGGATCGGAGATCCCCATCAAAAACGCCACGGCAAGCGACGCCTTCTCCGAAGAATGGGTCGGTGATTTTCCCCAATACGTCTACCACTACACCTATGATGCACGCTCCACGTTATCCTCTTATGGTGGCGGATCCTATGTCGATGTCTACCTCGGTGGCTTCTATAACCGTGGAACGCTGGAAATCAACGTCCAGATCCTTCCTTCTTCGCGGCCTTCGGCCACGCCTTATTTCAGTTATCAAGCCGACGATGGATTCATGAACCTCTACCCCACTTCCCAACTCGTCTATGGCAAAACCTACACCACCAGTCCGGAAATCCGTCCGGGATATGTCCTTTCCGAACTCGCTTATCTAGATCGCTCGGGCGAATGGGTGCCCTTTAATCTAGGCGACGAGATTCCAACCTTTGCCATCAACGTCCTCCGCGGGAAAACGGATGTCGTCGCCTCAGGCACCGCTTTACCCCAAGGGATGCATGGGGATTTTGAATACCGTAGTTCCTGGTATGGACGAGAATACGATATGTATGCCGAGGTCTATGACCAAGGCGAGCGCCAAGCGAACTTTGTCATTTCCGCCAATGGTATCGCGACCCGTGACGGGTACACCCGTTACGTCATCCGTTCCTTTGAAGACCTTGGTGGAGGGATAAGACAGGTCGACTTCTATCGCCCGTACCAAGACGAAACCACGGAATTTCCCGAAATGCGGGCGTACTTCTATCGCGGCGTTTATTTCGGCTTTGGGCAAAACGCGTTCTTGCCGAACGACAATGGCGGATTCGAAATCACGTTCCTTGCCCCGATCAACAGCGGACTTACCTTAGCCTATTGCTTGGCATCCCATGCCTTCTCCAACATCCGTGGAGCGTCCTACCGCGTCTTCTTCCTGCGGGAATTCGACTATAACTCCGGGAAAGGCGACGATTCCTACGACGCCTTCCTATGGAACGTAAATGACGGCAGCTTCGCGATGAATTGTACCTATAAGGTGACAAACAACCGCGGCATCACCGATTCCACCAGCACCTACGAGCTTTACGATTCCAGCGAAAATCGCATACTCAACGTCGTTTCCAGGGACTCCACTTATATGTACCGCCACACCATCACCGATGGGTTCGACGGCACTTATCAAATCGATGGTGTCGAAACGCTCATCGTGGACGGTTTAGGCCACGCGACCTTCATGGGTGGCACCTATAGCTATAACTACGACGCCGCGATCGATGGCATCGTCTTCCTCCGTCAAGATGGCGATAACTACTACCGTTGCACCGTAACCTTCCCTGACGGGGAAGCCCACATGGAAATGACTCTTATTGAGGATATTTCGGACTCCTTGAACATCACCTTGAATCCAAGTGGAATGTATGGCTGGACGTATGATGCTAGCGGCAACCTCACCACGACCAACCAGGGCGTGCAAAACTCGCAATGCATCATGAACATGACCGCGACGGTTGCGGGTACGCTTAAGCTCACCATTCACGTTGAGGGCGAAAGCGGATGCGACTATCTCACGATCACGCGCAATGGCATGGACACCATCCTCAACTATGGCATGGGGAACTACTACGATGCAAACTTCGATACGACCCTTGAAGTCAGTCTCAATGTCGGCGATATCCTCACCTTCAACTACCGTAAAGACGGTTCCGTCGATAATGGCTATGATGGCGCGACCATCAGCAACGTTGTCTTTACCAACTGATATTTGGAAGATCGGTTCGACAAACGCAAAAGAAAAGACGCCGCGAGACAATCACGGCGTCTTTCGCTATTACCAGATGATGATGCGTTTTTCCTCGGGAATATACATCTTATCCGTGGGCTTCACATCGAAGGCTTTATACCACTCGGGGAAGTTACGGGGTTGCATGTTCGCGCGTAGTTCCGCCGGGGAATGGACGTCGTTTTGCAGCAATAACGACATATATTCCGGTTTGGCTTTGCGACACCAGACGCGGGCCCAGTTCTTGAAGTAATCCTGGTAGGAAGGGTTCTTCAACGTAGACATGATTTGGAGGGTAACCGCCATGCCGCCGTTATCGGCGATGTTCTCGGAGACGACGAGTTCGCCCGAGACTTTGCCGCCATGGATCTCGATGCCATCGAATTGCTCAATCATATCCTGAGTGAGCTTCTTGAACGCTTCGTAATCCTCGGGGGTCCACCACTGCGCTAAGCATCCCTTTTCGTCGAACTGGGCGCCGTTGTTATCGAAGGCGTGGGAGATTTCGTGACCGATGACCGCCCCAATGCCGCCTAAGTTCTCTTCGACCTTTTGGTCCAGAGAATAGAAGGGACGTTGGAGGATGGCCGCGGGGAAGGTGATGTCGTTCATGCTTGGGTTGTAGCAGGCGTTGACCATGTGGCCAGGCATGCCCCATTCGCTGCGATCCACGGGCTTATATAGTTTTTCGAAGTTATCCAGGGCGTTGAGCTTACGGATGCGCGCCGCGGCATCGAAGTAAGAGTCTTCTTCCTTGACCACGAACGTCTTGTATTTGTCATGGACGAAGTCGGGATAACCCATCTTCACTTCGATGGTAGAGAGCTTGAGGATCGCCTTTTCCTTCGTTGCCTCGCTTAAGAAGGCATTGTGACGGACGCGATATTTGTAGGTATCGATGATCTTGTGGACCAAATCCACCACGTCTTTCTTCGCCTCTTCGCCAAAATAAGTACGGCCATAATAGACGCCGATTGGCTCGGCGAAGTAGGCGCCAGTCATCTGATAGGCGTCTTTTTCTAACGTTGGGTCGGACGCGACACCCATAAGGGTACGGCGGAAGGTACTCGCGATATGGCGAAGCGTAAGCGATAGATATGGGCAAGCCGCGATGAGCGTGCGCACATAGGACCAATGCTTGAATAAGGTGAAGTTTTCAAGGTTGAAGTAATTCTTGAACTCTTTGATGGCACGCGGGTCATAGACGACGATGGTTGAAGGCACCTTGCCAGGGTAAAGCGTCTCAAGCAACTTCTTGAAGTCAAGCGGGGCGAGGCTCTCGGCAACTTCTTCTAACGGTGTGGGGTTGTAGTTTTTGATGTAATCCGCCCATTCGAGTTGGGATTTGACCGACTTAGCGATCAAAGCATCAAAGGCAAGGGTATCGCGAACATATTCTTCGCGCTGTTCCTCCGATAAAGGGGCGAAAGCCAAGACTTGCTTCGCCATCTCCGAGTAGACGCCAAGAAGCGCTTTTCCCGCAGGATGGTCGGGGGCGTAATAGGTGGTATCGGGCAAGATGATGGACGGGCCGACCATGATGAGGTCATGACGCGTCGCGTCGGCCATCGAGACATCGACGCCATAATCGAAGGGTAGTTGGATGTTCGCGAGCGAGAATTCATAAAGCGCGGCGCTTAAATCCTCCGGGCTTTGGAGCGCTTGGATCTTTTCTAGAAGAGGCAGGATCGGTTTGATGCCCTGCTCCTCGCGGGTCTTCTCATCGATGACTTTTTTATAAAAGGCGATCGCCTGATCCATCGCGGGGATATCGGTGGTCTTCTCACCGCTAGCGAACTTGGCGAAGTCGTCCATCAATTTGGTTTCGACGCCTTTGTCCAAATCGGCGAAGCCACCGGTCAACGGTTTATCTTCGGGGATGACGGCATGTTCCAGCCATTCCCCATTGACGGCCATATAGAGGTCGTCTTGAATGCGAACTTTATTGTCCATAATTTCTCCTTTACTTGCGCATGTATTGTACCTGCGAGCAAGAAAAAGAAAACAGGCCTTTCCAGCGAAAAAAGGCCCAAAACACGTTGATATCCCTGCAAAAACGCTTCAAATCCCGGAAACAAAGTCTCCACAAATTCGTTTCATTTCCAGATTTTAGGCAACAAAAAACCACCCGAAGGTGGCCTTTGTGATTCATCTTACTTACGGATGCCGAGTTTGCGGATGAGCTCAATGTAGCCTTCCGGATCGTTGCGGTTGAGGTAATCAAGCAACGAGCGGCGCTTACCGACGAGGATGAGCAACGACCTGCGGGCGCCGGCATCTTGCTGGTTGGCTTTGAGGTGGGCGGTGAGGTCTTTGATGCGCTCGGTGAGCAAGGCGATCTGGACTTCGGTGGAACCGGTGTCCTTCTCGTTCTTACCGTACTTCTTGATTAAGGAAGCGGTCTCTTCTTTCGAAAGCATTGTTCGTTCTCCTTTCTTTAAAACTTAGCTGAAGCAAGGCCGGATGCAGGAGAGGCGTCTCGACTTCGCTTAGCCGCAGGCATAATCATAGGGATTTCCGTCGACGTTGCAACTCTTTTCTAAGAAAAGTTACGAATTCTCGGCTTGTTGCTTCCCATATCCGTATCGCTTTCGGAAGGCTTGCATGACGGCGACGTTCATAACCACACCGAGGCATTCGGCGAAAACGACGCCATAGAAGATGCCATAGCCACCCATTGCCAAAGACATCAGCCACACAAGCAAAATCTCCAGTAACGCAAGGCGTACAACCGAAAGAACCACGGAGACCAAGCCATTGTTCAGCGCGGTGAAATAGGCGCTGCCAAACATATTGATTCCCAAGAAGACATAGACCATGGAATAAATTAAGGAGCATTTCACGGTCAAATCCATAAGCCCGGCATCATACCCGGCGTAGGCGTAAGCTAACGGATAGGTAAGGGCCAAGGAGAGCAGCGCTTCCCCTACTCCAAAGATCGCCAAGGCGATTAACGATTTCGTGTAGAGGTTCCGAAGCTCTTTCTTATCCCCAGCGCCATAGACGTAGGAAACGCGGGCGCTTACCGCCGTGTTGAAACCAATGAAGATCGCCGCGTAGATGAGCCATACGTAGCAGATGATACCGTAGGACGAAACCCCGTCTTCCCCAAAGTATTTCATAAGCAACACGTTCATGACCATCGATACGGCGGAGGCGGAGATATTGTTGAAGAGCTCACTCGACCCATTCCCCGCCATTTTGATCACGGCTTTCACATCGATAACGCCCGCCTTCAGTCGAAGCAAGGAAGAGTTCGGCGAGGCAAAGTACACCAGAGGGATCACCGCGCCCACCACTTGTCCCGCCACGGTGCCGATGGCCGCGCCCAAAACACCGAGTTTGCAAACGGCGATCAATAAGGCATCCAAAACGATGTTCGTGACCCCTGCGGTCAAGGTAACGATGAAGCCCAAAGTCGGACGCTCCGCCGCCATGAAGAAAGATTGAAAGAGGTTTTGCAGATTAAAGGCGGTAATCCCCAAGACCAAAATCCGTCCGTATTCCACGCAATATGGGAGCATTTGCTCATCCGAACCAAGCGCACGGGCAATCGTGGGCAAGAAGATATAGCCCAAGATCGAACTCACAATGCCAAGGATGATGACCGCAACCATCGCGTCGAAGAAGTGACGTCGCGCTTGTTCCGGCTTTCCTTCTCCAAGTTCCTTCGCCACTAACGCGGCGCCTCCCGTACCCATCATGAATCCCAAGGAACCTAGAACCATGATGAAAGGGTAAATGAGATTCACCGCGGCAAAGGGCGTTTTTCCCGCATAGTTGGAAACGAAGAAACCATCCACGACCGAATAGACCGAAATAGAAACCATCATCAAAATCGACGGAATGGACGTCTTCAATAGACGTGGGAAGGTCATGTGTTCGGACAAACGTACCTGCATTGCGGTGGCATTATAGAGAATCCATTATTCGAATGGAAGAAAACGGCCGCTTACAAAGCCATCCAGTTCGGCACGCGAACAGGGAGAGACAATTTGATCATTTCTATACACTGTATAAGAATTGTTGCTCGATTCTTTCGCCCAATCGATCCGTTTTTGCCTATGGGTAGGGTGAAGGACATTGAAGGAGGAATCCCATATGTCCTTTTCCCCAACGGTGGTTGCCCAGTCTACCATCTTCCGGACGAGTGAGATCAATGCTCAAGAAGATTATCGTCTTCCTGATGCTTGTCTTCCTCCTTAGGAAGTAAGTAAAAGGCCTGGCTCGAGCCAGGCTTCACCACTAGAAGCATTATAATGTTTCACCGGCCCAACACGCAAGACTGGGTGCGTGGGGTCCAGGACAAACGCATGAGTCGATTTGGTTGAGGGAAAAGCCGCGGGAAGGCGACTCCCGCGGCATCGGAACCCACACATCCCTCCGCTTTCGGGGCCCATTCGGGCCTCTTTTCGATGCCTTCGGGGC
>Ga0256405_10001813_pt1 | contig 54806 bp, 49 predicted proteins | sample RumenRJG_02DNA_FD_189096 | JGI IMG/M metagenome (GOLD analysis project Ga0256405, IMG submission 189096) | Bovine rumen microbial communities from Lethbridge, Alberta, Canada - RJG_02 | ecosystem: Host-associated > Mammals > Digestive system > Stomach > Rumen | place: Canada: Alberta... | reverse complement strand
ATATCGAATACTACAACAACGACCGGATAAAACTGCGCCTAAAAGGAATGAGCCCGGTACAATACCGGACTCATAACGCTGTTTTATCCTAACTTTAAACTGTCCAACTTTTTGGGTTCAGCTCACTATGGGAGGTCTTTTTTCGGATATCCGTCATAAATCACTTGATACGGCGGTAGCCCATGGAAATTCTCTTTTCCTTGTTCTGCTTTTTCACCGTTCCAGCGCGATGTTTCTTGTTGGCCGTAGGCGCAATAGCCACTTCCTTCGTATGGAAGAGGAACTTCGACACGTAGGGGCCTGTCGCGATGGCCCTGCCGTTTGCAGCAGCGGGATTACCATCGTGAGGCAGCCACTCAAGCTTCAGGTGGATGGTTCCGTCGGCAGACAGCTTGTCAATTCCAATTTCATCCAGATCAAATTCGTATTCCGTCTGGGTCACATGGGCACCCATGTTGGTGTAAATGTCCAACGTGAAAGCAATATGAGCCTTCCAGGCGAAATTATCCAACGAATCCTTCTGGAGCAAAATCGGCATCTCCACATCGATGTTAAACACCGGACCACCATGCTTGTAAGCGGCAGTGTCGTAAGAGAGCATGGAACTGTACGGAGTCAACTTCTTCTTGCCATTTGCGATAAGGGTTTCCTCTGAACCGCTCAACACGCTCAGGCGGAAGTCCTCGTCCTTTTCGGGCATGTTGCCTGCAAACAGGTCGTCACCCTTAGCTGTAGTGCTTACACCCTCGGCCATCTTCACCCTGAACCGGACGTCTTCAATCTCACCCACCACAGGGACCCAGGGGCTTTCTTCACCCGGCAACAGGTTCGCCTTGTCCTTTGTAATGGAATTGACTGTTGTCGGCAAGCGCAAAGAATCACCGATATGCACATGATTATCCGCATCTTCTTCACGGAAAGCGAAAGTCCAATACATCACATCTAGATACTTGTCCAGCTTCGTGTCAGCCGGCTGGTAATAGGACTTCAGGCCTTCGTGGAACCGTTCAATAAACTGGGCTTTTTCGTTTCCGGAAGCCACCAGAGGCTCCGACAGTTCTACACGAAGAGCGTAAGTCGAGCCATACTTACTAAGCCTTGCAGCCGTTAGCACCGGCGGGCAATCGTCGTTCAAGGAGTAGCTCTTGTCGAAGAAGCCTCCTTCTTCGCCCTTGCGGGGCATTACGGAGCCCTTTCCACCACGGCTACCATAGGTCTTTTTCAAGAATACACCTTCGGGAATCTTGATACGCATAGCCGTATGTTTCTGCAACAACGTGTCATGGCCCGTCGTATCAATCACGTAGTTCCAGATGGTGTCGTTCTTCACCGCATTCTGGGTCTTGTCCTTATAGCTGCACGCGTACTTGACCGGCAAGCCTGTTATAGGATCCAAGACATCCACCTCCACCATCGTGTGGGTGGTTGTATCTTCCACCATTGTAGTCTGGTTGCACCATACTGTATCCTGTCCAATAACTTCTTTATAAGAGACCTGCTTTACTTCCATGGAGGAATCTTTCTTGGTCAAAATCGGCTTGATGACCGGATCTCCCTGGATAGTGTCCAAAGACCAGTCTTTCTGATTCTTGAAAGCCCTGTATATTTCCGGAGAACCCCAATATATATCGAAGCTGTCCAGCATATCCTTGTCACGCAACAGAGATTCGAATTCCAGATAAATCTCTTCGGGTTGGCCATCGCCCATCTTATCGGTGATGCGGGCAAAGGTAACAGGCACAGGACGCACAGATTCCGTGACGGTCACAGGGCCGGCACAATTGCTCAGACTGTTCATTCCCAGGTCAGACACACCAAAATCTGCAAGAATTTCAGCCTTCTGCCCTGGCTTGAATATTTCTCCATTTGAATTTCCTTCGATAACATAGAGCCAGCTGCGTCCATTGTCCGAAGTGGTGGCGCTTACCACAGAGATGCCCGCCTGAGAAACTTCGGCAGAACCGTTGGTGACCCGCAGGGGCCAAACGCTATAAGAGGCTAGCATCACCGGCTCCGTGAAGATAATCTTCAAGGTATCCTGGGCATACTGGTGATTTTCATTTTCCAGAATAGTCACGCCCTTGAGAGTCGGAGCGATACCATCCTTGATGGGGGCCTTTTCCGTAGTGACAATGCCCTTCTCCGTAATGTAGAACGTCACCGTGCCTGCGGGAGCACCCGTCTGCGGAACCTGGCCCGCATTCGGTGTAAACACAGCTTCGGCGCCATTGACGCTAGAGGGCTTCAGCAGAACAGTCAAAGGCTTGGTGGTTGCCGTGGAATCAAATTCAAAGAGGGCGCTGTCCAAAGTTATACCATTACCGAAAGTGCTGCCGCTGAAGGTGGCCACAATCTTGTCGCCCCTGGCGTTGCAGTCCGTATCCTGCACCACAACGTCCTGGGGTACCGGGTGCGTGGGATCCGCAAAGAAGTACTGCGTTGCCACATCTTCTTCGTCTTCGGCATCGATGTAGGTAATCGTAATCTTGTCACCACCAAAGAACGACACCTTGGGGAGTTTCACATCCTTTTCAGCAATAGCGGTAATCAGGTCGCTCTTGAATTCACCAGTCGTCTCGTTCACGCGATTGAGGGTCAATGTATCGATAGCACCGGTCCTGGAATTTTCAATCAGAACCTTAATCGTCTTGTTAGAACGATTGTCCTTATCCTTAACCACCACGTAGAACTTCAAAGAACCATCTGTTGCCGCAGGGCTAGAAACAGAAGACCCGTCTTCCTTGACAAGGGTCAAAATGCCCGCAGTGCGGTCCCCCTTGCTAAACTGCACATAGTAGCTGCGGTTCACAAAGGCACAACCGCCGTTTTCTTGGCATTCGGCACATTCGGGATCTGGGCCCGCAAAGACAGTAACGTCAACCTTATTGGTTCCAATAGTCATCTTCACTGGAATATCCAAATCGTACTTGCTGGTTTCATAATTATAAACAGCAGCAGTCTTTAATTGTTCCTTGGTAAGAGCCACGCCATTCACCCAAATGGCATTTACATATCCACTTTCAGAAATCAATGCGGTGCCCTTAAGGTGCATGGTGCTCTTTACCGAGTCAATTTGGATGTAAGAACCGTTAGACACATTGAAAGGAGCATCAAAGGCCACGGTCATGTCGTAATGAGCACGCTTAGTGGTCATCTCCTGATAAGAGGGACTGAATCCCGAAATAAACTCATTCTTGCGATAAACTACGATGTAGGGGTTTTTCGGAGCCTGCTCTATATCACCCTGGTCTTTATCCCATGCAGGAACACCCGCATAATCGGCACCATCAACGTCACGCTTGTGCGCAGCCCAAGACCAGTCCGAAGAAGCCCCTCCCGCCACAAAACGTTTCTTGGCAGGCGTACGTAAAGTTTCGCAACCACCGTTCTGGTAAATGCCACTAGAGAAGCCTATGTCAATACGCATGCGGGAAGACGACTTGATGGTTGTTCCTCCCAGCGGAATAGGAATATACCAGTCATAGGTTCCCGTGGCTGGGTCATAGGTATCATCCAGTTTCACAGGCACGGCATGTCGCAGGTAGTAGCGTATGGAATCATCTACACTTTCACCATTCTGGTTCACGCAGGGCCTATTGAATCCCGCTTCATCATAAGCCTGACAAATATCTTCGTCTGCCAGCAAGGGGCAGGAGCCCGGCTGGTTGTTTACACCAGGTACAGCCTCGATTTCGTCGGGTCTTGCCGTCACATACATGCGTAATGTCAATTCGTTAAACGCACGGTCTTCGTTATTGATAAGGTTCAAGTTCAAGAAGTCCATGCCGCCAAAATCGTACTGATACACACTAACGTCAAAGTCGTAATGCGTCACGGGGGTTGTGAACTTCAGGGGTATTCCGTTGTCATCAGTACAACGTTGCACCCCATTACTTTCAACACAATAATAATAGGTAGTCTGTTCCTTGAGGCCGCCAATTTTCACATAATGGAAACTGGTAGGGATTCCGCTCACATCTGCATTGGCATCCCCGGTATTCCAGTGCATCTTGTCGTAGGTGGTAAGGACCGTATCCCAGTACATCTTGGATTCGTACTGGCCATTGGGCGTGTACCACATGACCTCGGCACTGTCGGAACTCAAGTTACACACCTTCACGTTCTGGATATCTGCCGCAGGGGGTTCGCTTGCTAACGTGGTAAAGTTGAACGGCGTAAGGGTGGAATCTACCAGCCAGCGTGTAGCGTACTTTTCGCTCCTGGCGTTAATGGCCACCACCTTAAAGTAATAGGTGGTCCCGTTCTTCAGGTTCTTCATGTGAATGGTATGCTTGACCCCGGGAATAGAATCCACCGCCATGTTAGCGAAGGGGCCTGTCTCGCTTTCGCTATAAAGGATCATAGCCTGTCCGCGAATATCTTGGTTTATGTTCACAATGGCGGAATCATAGCCTACATAGCGAATTTCTACATCCACCTTGGAAGGGGGGCGATTGCGGTCTTCTTCGCGAACCGCCACAGCACAAGAGGCCACGAACATGGCCGTAGCGTCAATACAAGTTTCCGAAAGGTGGTAATCTTCCCAACTCAGCGTCGAAGGAGACCAAGCATTCTCAACACCGGGGGTCACACCACCAAACAATGCACCGGTAGGCGGATTGTACTTGTAGCCTGCACCCGGCATGTTTTTGCCTTCGGGGTTAGAGGCGCGGTGGTGCGGGTGGGCATCGTTCTTATCACCAACACCCAGCAAGAAGGACACATCCCAGGGGTTCACGCCCAGCATATAGTTCAGCTGGTTTAGGCCCAACTGCTTCATGGCGGCGGAATTCCAGTTCTGCACGCCCTTCTGTGGGAGTTTTACACCATCAAAATCTTTTGCAATGTCCGAATAAGCGAGAACCTCGAAAATGTTGCCAGCCTGGTAACGGTTGTAAATCCAGGTCTGATCCGTCTGCATAATGTACCATATATCATCATAACTCAGCGTGAGCGGTGTTTCCGAATTGGGATTCGGCAAGTCAATGGGATTTGAGCCCGAACCCGACAGGTAAGACACATTAGCGGCCATGGTATAAAGAATCTTTTCAGAATAAAGCAATCGGTCCTGTTCGGAAATGCCATACTTGGCGGCGGTTGCCGCATCACGGAGCAACACCTTGTAAAAACCGTAAAGGGCATATGTATAGGCGTTGGCCCAGCTGGTATTCTTGGAAGACTTGGTCATGCCGTTGCTGGAAGACCCCATCCAGCCACCTTTAAACTTATCTGCACCCGGTCCAGAGGATTCCACCATCTCCTGGCTAGAAATCGCCTCCTTCAGGTAATAGTCATCTCCCGTCTTAGGATAAGTGGCATAGTGCAGCGCCCAGGCGGCAAGGGCTAAGTCATCATGGTATTCGTTGTTACCGTTATAGGCGGGGCTAGACCAACCCGCAGGAACGGTGTTATATACATAGGGCAATCCAGTTTTGCCATATTTTTCCATACCATAGGTTGACTTACCAAGAGCCAGATTCTTAGCAAAGTCGTAAAGTTGCTCCGCTACCATCAAACAGCTGTCGGCAAAAGCCTTGTCGTAAACGGCGTAATCAACACTCAACAATGCAAGGCCCGCCGCAATCTGGCCCGAAATATTGGAACCCAATTCGCCCAAACGGACATCACGTTCATGGGGACCACCACGCCCAGTCAAACTTGCAGGGAGTGCATCCTGATTTTCGGGCCTACCCCACCAGCCGTGGTCCGCACCAAAGTTACCCACGGACACGGCCATATTGTCTATGATGCCATCGGCAAATACATAGGCACGCATAAAGAAATCAGCACCATGCTTGGCTTCGCGCAGAATGTCGGGGATACCGTCGGTATTGACCGTTTCGCCCATATTATAGGCATAATGGTCTTCGTCGCGGTCTGGATTAGCAGCTGCCATCACAGCAAGCACCATAAACGCGTACGCCTGGGTCTGGGACTCCTTCAGGTGGTCACCGCAGTCGTACCATCCCCCCTGTAAGGCCCCCTCCTTGGGCGTAAATCCAGCAACAGCGCCCGCCCCCTTCGTAAACGGGCCCGCTCCATCCTTGGTGTGGCTTGGTTTATGGAACCAGGATTCCGAATTGCCGGAACGGTTTATCCCATAAAACTTGAGGGTGGCATCACGAACCATGGAGTAAACTTTGTCGCTGATAATAAAAGTCGCCGAATACTGGTTAAGGACCTTAACACGATATCGAGTGTCTGCATGGAGGCCGGTTGCCTGCGCTAAGTTGCCTATACAGATTTCCCCCGTAGGACCTGTAGCACGGGCCGTATAGCGGCCCTGGTTGTTCGTGGCAGCATCGGTTCCGGCCTTGATATCCCAACTGGACTTGGTCAGCTGGCCAGAGGGCATGAAGGTCCCGCCATCAAACACAGTTTTCCCATCCAAATCCACAACGGAAAACTTTTCGCCGCAGGCTCCTGCAGACACATAATAAAATTGCTTTTCTGGATCGTCCGGCAAATAACCAGCCTGGTTAATACGAATTCGGCCAATGCGCAAATTCTGGGCGTCACGGAAGGCCTGGTTCAGCGTATCGGGAATAATACCATTAGCGACAAAATCCTGGGGCATGGTGCCCACTGGCGGCACCGTATTGTGTTTCTTGGCATTCGGCGTATACTTGCTGAAACTTTCGACAGTTCCGCCGTCGTCCGTGGCGGACGTATCCCATTTCATGGGCCAAATCGGGCGGATAAGGTCGTAGGGTGTAGGCTGTTCTTGCTCAACAGCCAAAGCCAGAGCACTGAGGGCACATAACAAAACGGCAAAGAATCGCACGACAACTCCTTTTAGCACCCGAATCCCAAACGTGTTAATTATAGTATCTTTTTTATTAAAATCGGCAATGTAGCAAAAAAATTACACCTGACACCATTACATTTTGACTATATTCTACCCCATGACTGATAAAAACTTGCTCAGGATTGGGTTTTTTGGGGTCTTTTTGGGGTGTTTGATTTCTTTTTCGGCCTGCGGGTCGGATTCGTCTTCGTCATCCGGCGACGACCTTCCTTCTATTGAGTCCAGCGAAAGCAATGGCGATGGTTCCGCCGATTCCGGCAATGACGGGTCGTCGCCGTCCGGAAAGACTGAGGGCAGTTCCACCAGTGCGGTGACTTCCGGCGGCTCTGCAGCCCAAAAGTCCGAGACCATCAGTGGCAAAGAGACCCTGATGGAAGCTCAAAAAATCGTGAACGGAACCTGTGGTCCCTCCCCCGCCAAGATCAACAAGGGCGAAATTGCCACCTGGGAATTCTACCGCAGCGCAGGCGAAGTCTACAACCAGATCATGGCTCCATTCGTATGGACTTTGAAAGGTGCAAAAAACGAATCCTTGCAAGGTAACGGTCTAAATTCCGTAAATGTCCGCTATGCGGACGCCGGCACATACACCGCAAAACTAAATGTTGACGGTAACGAAATCACTTGCAGCGAACTACAAGTCCAAGGGGTTCCTATCACCGTCGAATATTGTAAACCTGTAGGCGGTAAAGAAACAGCCAATGCAGGCGAAACCGTAACGTGGGAAGTAAAGGCGTCTTCGGATTCCGAGATTACCGGTTATGTCTGGAGCTACGAGGGTGAAAATATTCCTGGCGACAAAACAAAAACCTTCACTCTAGGATCCGACCTACACAAGGTAAATGTGGCCCCCACGGTAACAGTAACGAACAAGGACAAAACTTCGGAAAAGTACGTTTGTGCTTCCACCTATGTAATCAACCCCAACAAGGTGGACTACACATTTGTAAAGGGCGGCGAGGCCATAGCGATTCCTACCGGCGAAGTCTGGGTTGTTCAAATTCCTGAAGGAGCAAACACTCTGGTTTGCCAAGGCCCTCCAGGAGGTGGTGCGACTATGAGTGTATTCATTAACGACGAAGCACTAAGCGAACCCAAAACAGATTATTTTGACGCCAAGATTGGTTCTTTTAGCGGACAGAAGGTTCAATTCAAGATTGAAACAAACGCAAGTACAATTGATTGTAACATTCCCTCATGGTAATACCAGTTTGCAATTCATAAACAAATGAAATTCAAAACGCAGGCTCAACCGAGTCTGCGTTTTGAATTTTACTGGATGTCACCCTGGAGGAAGCCCACAGGGCGACCGATAGGGTCCAGGATTGCGATGATTATCTCACAACCTTGCGGTCGACTTCCGTCATCTTGAGGAAGTCAACAACCTTCATAGATTCCTTGGGGAACTCCTGCGGAGTCCTTCCCGCTCGCTTTCCATCACGAGGACTGTTGACAAAATCAGCCATGAAACTGATACGACAAACCGGGATACGCCCCCAAAGGGCATACCTGCGTGAGCGTTCGCCTTGTTCTCGGTAAAGTGAAATTTGCAGATTTCGTGTAGAGAACAAGAGCAAAAACTCTTTTACTCTTTATAAATAACATAAAAAAGAGTAAAATGCTCAAAAAGTTTACAAAAAGGAGCAATTTTGTGTAGAAAACGGCGAATTTGTGCCATTTTGTAAAGCAAACGGGCTATTCCTACTTGGAATGGTGTTGGCTGTTCAACCCTGAATAATGTATATTATGGAGGAGGTTTATATGGAAGATCTTGTTCTGACAATTCCAACCCAAGATTTGGGTATCATGGAAACGCTAGCGAATCGCATGGGCTGGACTGTGCGGTCTAAGCGAAGCATCGTCCAGAAATTCGTCGATTCATGTCCCAAGACCCCGATGATGACTGACGAAGAAATCGCCGCTGAAGTCAACGCTGTTCGATACGGGAAATGAAGGTCCTGTTCGACACAAATTTGTGGATATCATTCATGATAGGCAAGCGGCTTGCTTCGCTTGCCGATGTTTTATGCCGTAATGATGTTCAAGTTTATATGAGCGAACAACTGCTAGACGAAATTCAAACTGTGGTCACTCGTCCGAAATTTAACGTTATTATTTCTCAAGAATCACGGCAAGCGTTTGTTGACATGGTGGATAATGTTTGCCATTGGACTCCAATCACAATACAAGCTAAATCACCTATTAGGGACATTAAAGATCTCTTTATATTATCAATGGCAGAAAGTGTTCCTGTTGATTTTATTATAAGCGGAGACAAGGATTTGACTGAACTGAAAAGTCATGCGGGAATACCGATTCTTTCGTATTCAGAGTTTTTGAATAAATTAGGTTTATAGAAAAAACGCAGGCTCAACCGAGTCTGCGTTTTAAGTTTTTGAGATCCTTCGACTTCGTGCCTTACGGCACTTCGCTCAGGATGACAATTTTCGACTAGCGAACGACTTTTCTGTCTTCAGCGGTCATTTCCAAGAACTGGGCGACGGTCATCTGACCCTTGTCGCCTTCCTTTCTCTTGTTGACAGCGATGAGACCTTCAGCCTGTTCCTTTTCACCTACAATAATCTTGTACGGCACCTTCTGGAGTTCGCACTGGCGGATCTTGTAGCCGAGTTTCTCATTCGACTCATCGACTTCCACACGGACGCCGGCGTTCACGAGTTCCTTCTCGACCTGCTTCGCGTAGTCCACGAACTTCTCGGAAATCGGGAGGACGCGGGCCTGAACCGGAGCGAGCCACAGCGGGAAATCGCCCATGAACTCTTCGATCAAAATGCCGAGGAAGCGTTCGATGGAACCGACTGCTGCACGGTGCAACATCACCGGAATGTGCTTCTGGTTGTCCTTGCCGACATACTCGGCGCCGAGGCGCTGCGGAAGGTTAAAGTCCACCTGGATGGTACCGCACTGCCAGTCACGTCCGAGGCTGTCCTTCAGCGTGAATTCGAGTTTCGGGCCGTAGAAGGCGCCTTCGCCCGGGTTCAGAATGTAGTCGAGGCCAGCGAGCTTCGTTGCTTCGGCGAGGGCGGCTTCAGCCTTGTCCCAGATTTCGTCGGAACCCACGCGCTTTTCCGGGCGGGTGGAGAACTTCACCACGATATCGTCGAATCCGAAGTCGTGGTAGATTTCTTTGACGAGGGCACAGAAGTCGGCCACTTCGCTTGCAATCTGGTCTTCGGTACAGAAGATGTGAGCGTCGTCCTGCACAAAGCCGCGCACGCGCATCAGGCCGTGCATGGTACCGGCAGGTTCGTAACGGTGGCACTTACCGAATTCGGCAAGGCGCATCGGCAAATCACGCCAGCTGCGGAGACCGGTGTTGAAAATCTGAATGTGGCAGGGGCAGTTCATCGGCTTCACGGCCATTTCCACGTCGCCAGCCAGCGTCTTGAACATGTTCTCGTTGTACTTGTCGGCGTGGCCGGACTTGATCCACAAAGTCTTGTTCACGATTGGGATGCAAGCATCCCAGCTCTTCGGCTCGGCAATGCCCACGCAAGCGTGGTCGCTGCACTCGCCTTGCATCGCTGTCCGGCGTGATCACTTCGAGGTAGCCGCGATTTTTGCTGCTTGTTATGGGCGTTCCCCACACTATCGTGTGGGTCGGGCTATATTCTGGGGGCAACCGGCTGCACTTGCGCTTGCCGCTCACCTCCCAGAACCAAGCCCCGCTACGCAGGTCTTGGCCCCAAGGGGTCACTATCCCTAACGCAAAAAAGCTAAGTCTCGGCCTCGTTTGCAAGCTTGATAAATCCATCTTGTCTCTTTACTGACAAAATGTTAGATTATATTTTATGCCCCTTACCAAAAAACTGAAGTAACAGAGTATAATCAAGCGAAACGGTGGAGATTTCGGTGGGCATTGGGAAATCTTAGAGAAAAAATAAGCATCAAAAAAATACTCCTTTGACACCCGCCCCAAATAAAAGGGGCATATTCCTTTAATCCATGACAACACCATCGGGGTCATACTTGGCACCCGCCATGCCCGTGCAACGGCACTGCCAATAGTATCGTGCGGTCTTGGGGCCGCCGCCTAACCCCTCGATTAATTTGCCGTAATTACCCTTTCCAACCACGCAGATTTCAAGGAATGCGTCAAGATAGTCCATCGCCGCGTTGATGTCGACGTCAATCTCGAATGCTGTCACGAAATTATTTTCATTCCGCCCGTCAACTTTGTTGAATTTCCCAGCAAAACCCTTGGCCCACATTTCACAGACAACTTCGCTATCTTTTTCTCGACGGATAAAGACAAACGATTGCAGTCCATAAAAATCTGCAATATGTTTCACGGAACTTAAACAGATTCCCCCGATGACTACGGAACACTCTTTTACTCTGCGAAACGGGTATTTACCGCCTTGGAGAGTGCTTGTGAAACCATCTATGGAGTTGTTTTCAGCCGTGAGGATTGCATAACTCGGAAACCGGGCGCTTCTGTTTTTCTCGCTCATAAAGGGTCATCTCCCATTTGTTTGTAATACGGCTTTAGGAATGTTGAGAGCGTACTTTTTCGTGTCTATCCCTCCGTATCCAGTTCGGGTTCGTACTTGTTTTCCACCATCATGGCGAGTTCCAGTTCCTCGTTGAACTGTTCCAGCTGGCTAAGCGATGCGTTGTCCAAGTCAAAACTGACAAAGGCGGGAATTCCGTCTTCGCTCATGTTGGCGAGCAGGTTCAAGATGCGCTTGCGGCGCCAGCGGGGCATGTCGGTAATGGGGTATTCGTGAAGTCTGTCCAAAAAAGATCCTGGGCAGTAGTCCATCGCATCCGAGAGTTTTTTCTTGAGCGTCCTGCGGTACTTTTCGACAACCTCTTTTTTGCCTACCCGCGGAAGTTTGCGCACGCCGGGTTCAATGCCTTCGAGCGTAAAATTATCCACCGCATGGTCCACCGAGTCGAAGGATATTTCACCCTTGTATAGGAACAACCAGTTCATTGTAGAATTTCCTTCGGCATCGGTGTAAGTGACAGTTCCTTTTTTGATGTTGCGCTCATCGCCCACAACCTGGTCCATCGGTATATCCTTACCGTTTATCTCGAAGGTCACCTTGAAGTGCTTCGTTGGGAATTTCTTCAAGATGTATTCCCGGATGTAGTCCGGAAGCCACTGGTGTTTGAACAGGTTCAGCATTTTTCCTCAGACGACTATCCCTAAAACAATAAATCCCACAACGACAAGCAGAAAAGACAAAACTGCAAAGAAGACCTTTATGGTCGCCACCACAAGGAGCACTAGAAGACATAGGGTCACGACGGCAGCTATCGCCACTAAAATGAGAGTTTCCATAGTCTAGCGTTTAGGCATTTTTATTTACCCATCCGTTTTCCATAGACGCTTCCCGGTCTCTCCCATTGGTCCCATCCGTAGCCGGGCTTCAGCTGTATCCAGTCGTATGTGTCACGATACCGAATTTGATTCTCATAGCGTTTATCGAACCGATCCAAAGTCTCCCGCGTATTCGATAGAGTCTGCCTGATTGGTTTGCCATCCTCGTAATAAATGGCCTGGTTTTCCATAGGCTTGAACCAATATTCACCGATTACTTTAAACCCGCCATTCACCGTAGCCAAAATATCTGGACAATTTTCGCGATACACATCGTTGGTCAGAAAATGGCCACCCATATCAGGGTATGACCAATCGTAGGCGCAGTATAAACCGATAATTTTTCCATTTTCTTTCATGGCCTGAGCAAGCGCCAGATGAAGAATGAGAATATCATCACAGAAGCCATCCTTATTAGGCGGAAAATTAATTTGCCCAGCATAATGGCATACCTGCCTATCGTCAAGGTCAATAAGTTCTCCAGGATGATTCCAAGCCGTAGATTGCATGGAATTTGTGCGGGCAAAACGCCATACGCCCGATGGCTTGGCGGCAAAAGTCAAGACAGAAAGAGCGAGTAGAAGCAAAAAGATTCTTTTCATAGAGCGTCTCCTTTCATAATCGCATTGGTCTACAGATTTGTCAAATTTCATCGTCATTGCGAGGGGCGATTGCCCCGAAGCAATCTACTCGCATTTTCCCACGAAATTTTCTTCCAATCCTGACCCGCAATTTGCTTACTGACGGCAATTCGTGCCCGCAAATGCCGCGGGAGGGAAAACAGCAATTCTCCTAAAAATTTATCAAAGGAATGGAATCATCTCGCTGAAATACAAAGTCATCTCTTGTATTTGATGTCATCTTTAAAACAGTATTTCTAAATTTCTTCATTTGAGAAATATCTACATAAGGTGACACCTCAATAGAATCAATCTGTGTTAAAAGATCCATTTCTAAAGGCAATATGTCCTTTTTACAATCTTCATTCCAATCAAGATAAATAAAACGAAATTCCTTTTCAAATTTAAAATATTCAAATTTTTCAAAAAGAAACAACGCTATCCCTTTATCTCGTCGAATTTTATCCCCAGACAGGATATCATTTAAAAATTTTATTCTACTATACTCTTTTCTTATTTTTTCTACAGATTTATAACGCACCTTTCCGCAGAAACATCCTATTTCAGCGACATCGTTGTCAAAATTACTTGTGAAAGAATTCCATATTTTTCCAACTGTTGATTGAACCCGTACAGGGAAGTCATCATCGTCCAAGTTCTTGTAAAAATTCCATATATAGTTTTCTGGAATTGGATTCAAGCACCAACATTGGCCATAAAGTTTTTTGTAGAAATCCGATGTAATTATCTGATTATCTCGTTTAAAAGGATTTCTAAATGCGAGTCCTTCAAATTTATCATCCCATTTAGATACATGAACAAAGAAATTTCTGCGTTCTTTTAGCATTCTGATAAGATTACTAGATTTCATAACGCGAAAAATAGGGCTGTTAAGATCTCTTTCTTTGATATTAATCCAATTACTATATGGATAAAGCTCTTTTTTATCTATGGGAATACTTTGAGCCACAGCGTTTATTTGTGCTAAATGTTCTTTAGGAATAAGATTTATACCCGTTGAATTATTTATTTTCGAACGTATATCTTCTAAAGTTTTAGTCGGATTAAACATATAATTCCACCTATCTTACACGCTTGCGCCACACTCTTCGCAAAAGGATGTTCCTTCTTCTAAAGAGGCTCCACAATTCGGACACTTCTGTTCCAAGACAACTGTGTCTGCGCTATCTTCGACATCCTTACGGCGATTATTCTGTTGATTTTGAGAATTTTTCATCCCGGCAACGGCACGAACGGTCGTTTCCATTCCATGAAGAATTCGGTCATTTTCCTTCTGGGCATCGGAATGAGCCTTTTGTGCCTGATCCTTGTAAATGTTTGTTATTTCTGCCTGGGATTGCATTTTGGCCTGTGTCGCACCTGCAGCAGTCTGCATTCCCATTGCACTCATTTGTGCAAACATCTGCATCATCTGTTGCATATTGGCATTGTTTGCGTTATTGGCCTGTTGCATTCTTTCTATTTCGGCAGCTCGATCTTCACGGTTTGTTTGCAGAATATCCTTCATCAGCCCTTCGATTTTTCCGTTTTGTGCAACTGCGGCTTCAGCTTCAAATTTTGCTTTCATAGCCTCGGCAGCGGCGGGTGTCAAGTCCGGATTCGCAACCATAATCTGTTCAACAGTCATATTCTGGAACAGACGGCGCATTTCCTCTTCATGAGCTCGGTCCGCCGCACGAGTTTCCTCGGCTCGACGGTGTTCAGCATCTTCGCGTTCGTTTCGAATTGCCTCAGCTTGGCGAAGCAGATCCATCTGATTCTGCATTTCTTCTTTTTCAAGTTCCATAGATGTCTTACGACTACGAGCCGAGAATTCCAAATCTTTTTCGCGGCGTTCATCTTCGTAAACATCCTGCGTTTTGCGCAGTTGCAATTCATTTTCAAGGCGTTTTTGACCGATTTCAAATTCCCATAGCGTTTTTTGGCGTTCAAGAGCCTGTTCGTTGTTCATTGTTGCCAACGCAAGAATCTGAGCGTCGTTCAAATCCCGCAAATCTGTACGCTGACGCTTATTGTGCTCAAGATTATCAAGCTCTTCATCTCGAAGCAGCTGGCTCTTCTTTAGATCCAATAGTGCCGTTTGAATTTCATCTTCAGACTTGGCATTATGCAGTCGGCGTTGTCCGGCAAGCATTGTTGCAAATTTTTCTCGTTCGAATTGATTCAGCTCATTTTGTTGGTCAATTTTTGCTATTGCATCAACAAATTCAACTTGCGTTTGCGCTTCGTGCAGAGTCTGCGCATTCGTCTCGTCTTTTAAACGATTCAAAAAATCATTACGCTTTGTAAGCTGTTCGAGTTCAAGTTCTGAAACGTAGAGTTCTTCCTTAAGCTTACGAATTTTATCCAAGTCTTCGCGAGAAGCGCTCATGTCCAAGACATCCGTCACGGTTACAAACGAATACACCTGAGCCATGATATCCTGCAATTTCTGCAACACCTCACCATAAAGAGCCAAATCACCCACCACTTGATCGGGAGTTACTTTGGCCAACACATTGCGAAGTGCATTCTGAACAAGCGGATTTACTTTCTTAGAAAATTCGTCATAGCAAACGAACTTCTTATCCAAAAGCAGTGTTCTATAAAACTCATTTACATTAGAAATCTTGCACAAAGCATGCAATACTACATCGCTCTGCAAATTCGCCGTAGGCATATCCTTCAAATCAAATAACAACGGGAACTTTGTATCGCGAATCAAGACGATCGACACTCGGGGAACATTTGCATTTACCTGAGCAGAAAGCCCTGCGGCCTCGGCACGTTCACGACTGCGGCCAGAAAAGAATCCAACAATATTATTGAAGAAACGTCTAACTATACCCGGATTATCCACATGGGGAGAATTGTCATTCGCTCCCAGTTCTTTAAAGGAATAGCTACCAGCTTCAAGTTCGGCCACAAATTTTCCTTCAACAAAGAAGAGCGCCTTGGCACCATCCTGCACCTGCAACCCCTTTACCTTACCATAGGCTGCAATATCTTTTTCATCAATCTTTACTGCGATTTGGCCATCCAAGATATTCCAACGAATATAGGAGCCAAGCAAGGTAAAATTATCCTGCGAAGCATTTTCCGTTTTAGGAGCCTGCTGCGAATCAGCCCCCTCAATTTTTGCACCACAAGCGCCACAGAATTTTTTACCGGGTTTAATCGGAGTCCCGCATTGGGGACAGATTTCACTAGAAGCAAAAGCCTTGGCGTCTTCGACCGTTATGATTTCACTAACAAAAGTCGGCCCACAATTGGAGCAAAATTTTGCCGTGTCTTTGAGAATTTTTCCACAATGGTTGCACTTTTTCATATTTTACTCCTTTTAAATGGCTATTTCTTTATGCAGAAAATTCTATACTTTCTATCTTCATTGTTGCAATTATTTCTCAGATTTTTGACGTTATGATTATAATCGCGACAATATGTGAATATGTAATCTGGAGAAAGTGGTATGTAATCAGCCAACCAGAAATTCCTAAAATTCGCAAGTTCAGAAGATAAAGCCTTAACAAGACCGACATGTTTACCATGTATAGATTCATCAATTTCGTTTTTGCGCATAAATTCATATAGTTTATCTACATCGGCTTTTGACGGAATCCGCCATCCTTCTGGAGCAATTGTCATTTTGCTTTGATTGAATAATTTAGAGGATTTTACATTGGAGTCAAAAGATGAGAGAATGGCCAATAATATGGAACCAATAATCCATATTAGCCAAAAATTCCCGCTAAAAATAAAAGCAACTAAAACAATTGGGATTGGACTGACAAAGTATGAGAATTTTAAGACACCTTCAACTTTAGACAGCTCAATTTCAACATTCTCATCATCTTTTCCCAAAACAGCATTTGCATCAGCTTCTTTTAATAAATATAAAAACAAAGCAACGAAAGCAGCCGATATCAGAAAATAGAATACAAAATCCCATACGGAATCAAAATCCGAAAAATATGACAAGATTAAACCGAGTATAATAAAGGGAATGGTTGACAATAATCCATTTATAATTCGAGCGGGTAAAGGGAATGTTACTTTATTCGATTTTTGTTTCATCGCTGCAGCCCATGTATAAGTATTTTGGGCGAAGAATTCTGAATTCATGTTCCGATTGTCGTCTACGCCTTGACCAATTGAACATAACCCAGACTTTTCCACATAACGCAGAGGCTCTAGCATCCATGTTTGAGTTCCAATTTTGATGGTTTTATATTCATTCGAATCTCTCTTGTCGGTGAATGAGTTAAACTCAATATTGGCCTTTTGCAAAAGATACGATTTCTTTTCAGCGGTATATTCCGCATACGCAGTCTCTTCATCCTCTCTTTTTTGAGACTCAAACATATCACTATGATCAACAAGCCACAACTTTCCCCAATAGGAATCAAAAAGATGTTCATCAGCATCGATATAAAATTCTTCTGGATTCAAAAAGCGGTCAACGGAATCATCATCTTCGCCATCTTTCCATTTTACAATCCAATTATACAGGTATTTTGTGAACTCGCCACAAGATTCTTCAAAAATATTAGTGGGCTTACCAAGATTGTTTAATACGTCGTGAATTTTAGTTAAATACTCAAATTTTTGTTTTTTATTGACAAAAAGACAATACAAGATAATTTCGTAACACGTCACCAAATAGTCAAAAGGCCATTTTTTCTTAGCATCATCAATTAGTTTGTTAGCCTTTGACAAATCTCCTTTTATCAAGGCAAATTCGACAAGCGTCATCTGCGCAACAGGATTGTCATAATCCAATTGTTTAATCCATTTTTCAACTTCTTCATTATCATAATCATCTGATCTGGCAATCATTCTTACATAACACGCAAGGACATCGGGATTATTGGGATGTTCTTCATAAACGCTAGTTATTTTCTCAGTTTCTCCATATTCACCGTTTTCCAAAAGATTCTTTTGACATTCTTCAAGTGCTATTTTATCAGCATCAGTCAAATCAGAATATTCGTTCCTGAAATTATTTTCAACAGACTCCTTTTCCGCACTTGACAAGTCCAATGATTCTGCTTCTTTTTCTAGAATATCACGATCTTCTGCAGATATTGCGCCCTTTGCATAAATTTTGGAAGCAAAATTTTGATATTTGTCCAATGCAACTTTGTGTTTTTCTTTTACGCAAGAATCACACATTTTTTTATTATTGTCAAAACACTCGTTACAAGTAAATTGTCCACATTCAGGACAAGTATGTCCCTGATCATTGGTAACATGTTTGCCACATACATGACATTCATTCACAAGCTTTGTTTCATCCTGTGCATTGACATTTGTTATAGAAACATCACCCGCAATAACATTCTTATCACCGATAGAAACTCCGGCCCCATTGGTTTTCCTTTGAACAGGAATTTTCGCCCCACATTCGGAGCAAAATTTGGCATTATCATCTAATTCAGCATTACAGTTAGGGCAATTCATTGTCTTTCTCCTTGTTAATAATCCTTATGCTAAGCACTTTTAATTTGTTCCCGTGAACGAGTTCGCCTTGAACTTCAACATGCTTTCCGTCATAATCGTTAAAACTGCTGTTTTCGAAGGGATTGTCCCCCCTTTTATAAAGTCGTATCTTTTTATCCCTGTTTAAATACAGGATTGGCGCTAGTGTTTCACTCTTGCTGCCCGCATCAACAGGCATAAATACAACTATTCCTTGCAGACAGACTTGATTGGCTTCAACATTCTTTTCCACGGCGTCACCTACTTGGAAAAAAGTTCTTTTGTCACATTCCCATATTCATCGAAATAAACTTTGATCGTTGCCTTATGCAACCCGACAACTTTGTTATAAACAGCTTGGTAGAGATTGTCTTGTCCTACCTTGTAATATTTAGGTTCAACATCTTTCAAAAAGTCATCAATGTTGAAATTGGCATTTGCTTTGAATTTTGAAGAATTATTGCGAAACGCTGCAACGGCTTTGTTACTTGCATCCACTAATTTTGTTGTGACAGCGCAGCGGATATCTGGCATAGGAACATAAATTTCCTTAGATGTCTCAGCCAAACTCTTAGCCAAGACAGATTTTGTAATACATTTCTTTGTTCTTGCCGATGGATCGCCATAAAGGGAAAATTCTGCTAACGTTTTTATGGTTGAATCATCAGGCGTTTCAGAGTTCATTAGGCGGTTCATTCCCTCGCAGTAGGCGTCGCCAGCACTTTCACCATCACACAAAGCTTTTAAAAATGTTCCGATAATAACATCTGCACATGTTCCTGGAGGAGTACACGGACCATAAGCTATTTTACTTGAACCGAGTAGCGCCAAACATCCGTTTTCCATTGCCGAGAGAACGATACTATCCTCAGGGGCTAAGCCACCAACATAGCGGGCTCCGTAGCAAGCTTCAACACCAAGAAAAAAGGGACCGGTCAATGATTTTATAATTTCAGGAGAAAAGGCTTCTGGATAACTCGTATCTTTTTGCCCATACCAGAACTCAGTTTGATCGCTTCCATGCAAATTAAAGAAAATTATATTCGCATTTTGAGGAATTGTCGCTGAAACATTGTTTAGTGTAACATTCGGCGATGTGTTAATCTTTCCGTCACCAATCTTGTTGTATTGCGAGGCGGATGCCGGTTCCCAGACAAGCGCGGAGAGACCATAGGAAACAATTTTATTTATGGAATTAATACCTACTTGAGCATTTCTGAAATATGCCGCAAACTGTGATAAACTCTCGCCGCTATAGCTAGGAATTCGCCCGACACGCAATACTTGTGAAAAAACAAAGCGTTGCCCTTCCCAAGGGGAAGTTGTGTCTAAAGTAGCATAAGGCAGATCCGCAGAGACATTTTCATCGCTATCGCGACATTGATTCTCCCAATATGTCACATTGACAATATCTTCATTACCAAGGATAAGTAAATATTTAGGTCGCGCAACCGAGGCAATTGTTTTTATTAGTCTGATTGTTGTCGATACATCTTTCCCATTGATATTGGATATGCCGTTATTGTCTAAATCAAGGAGATGGTAATACACTCCTCTCTCTGCTGCGGATCTTGCATAGTCGTCAATTGTCTCGCACAAATCTGTCGCGGAACAGGATAACTGCGTAGCAAGGGCACCAACATCCGTCATAATGATGCCGAGCTCTCCGCTTTTTGCATCTTGTGCCGCGTTAGCCCACTTTTCTTTCCAGTCACCGATGAATGTAGAACAGATAGTTTGATTGTCATTACTGTTTTTGGATAGCCAAGAACTCATCGACTCCTTATAAGAATCGACTTCGGCACCGCATTCTTCGCAGAATCGCGCCCCTGCAGATAATTCAGCACCACAGTTCTCGCAATAGGACATAATTGCTTGATAATATTCAGGGATTTCAATGCCTTAAAGAATGACTGCAAGAATAACAATAATGATAAAACCGACAACAACGCATCCAGCACAACTCTGAGCTTTGTTGTTGATATTAACCGTTCTTTTAAAATCAGCAGAGCCCTTGTTGTTGTCTATTTTGTCTGTACAACGAGGACAATAGTGACTTGAACCAAGGAACCCTTGTTTCGTCCATCCATCAGGAAGTTCATCTTCTTCCCAAGATTTTCCGTTTGTTCCGCAGCCATCGCATTTATAAAGACAGTAGCCGTTTTTTTTCACCATTGACATATTAAGGAATCTCCTTTGTATTGTGAAAGAACGGTTGCTTTCCATTCTTTCTGTTAAACTTCTGGAGTTCCGCCCCTGCTCGACAAGGAACTTCGCCAGTTTTTGTAAGGAAACAAAAAAAAGGCGCAGATCGTTGCATTTACCACCTTGAGGCTCAGCATGCCTAATGAACGATAAATACAAACGACCCACGCCCCAAACGGGCTGTTGCCCTTGGTCATACGACCAAAGACCGACTAAAAAGTCGGTATGACAAACTGAAGCATGCCGCAAAACGGCATACCTGCGTGAGCGTTCGTCTTGTTCCCGTTCATTCGAAATTTGCTGATTTCAAGGTGAGAACAAGAGCAAAAACTCTTTTACTCCTTAAAAATAACATAAAAACGAGCAAAACGCTCAAAAAGTTTACAAAAGAGAGCGTTTTTGTGAAGAAAACGGCGAATTTGTGCCATTTTGTAAAGCAAACGGGCTATTCCTACTTGGAATGAGCCTCCCTAAAACTTGCCTTTATGGGGCGAAAAAGGTATATTTAAGATGATAAGGATAATGCAACCCAATGGAAATTGACATCCAAATAGATTCCCTAACGAATTGCCTAGTGTGTCGAGAAACAGGAGAACAACTCGATACCGAATTTCGACTTGTCCTAAAAACTATTTCAAAAAAGGATGCAGCAGCACTACAACGAAAAGGATGGAAATTCGATTGGAGCATTCCCCATCAACATGATTATGAGGTTTACGAGCTACTGTTAAAAGGCGACCCACAAGTGCAGGGGATGATCGCCCTAAAGCACATTCGCGATCAATTCTATACACATGTAGATATCGTAGAAGCAGCTCCAGAGAATATCGGACATTTAGGGAAATACAAAGGTGTAGGAGCGCACCTCTTTGCAATAGCCTGCAAACTAAGCTGGGATGTCGGTAACGAGGGCTATGTTCAGTTTACTGCGAAAACGAACCTTGTTGAACATTATCGTGAAACTTTAGGAGCGCGAAATATCGATTCTCAAAAAATGTTCATCGACAGTTATGGAGCATTGAAACTAATCCGGACCTATTTTCCTGAGGAGGCATAATATGATTGTAGCAGAAATCGAACCAGTTGTTGCATCACGCAAGAGCGATATGCTGCGAGAAAAATTCGACCGCTTCGGTGAAGATTTTTCTGATGGTCGTTTAACCGAACAGTCTCCAACCGAGCGTCATTTCCGTTTGCATGAAGCGATCGCCTATTCAAACAGTTTGGGGCGTCCGCTCACAGAGCAGGAAATGAAGCTGTTCGAAATTTAAACGTTGGACATATTTTTCAGAAGGCCATTGCTGATAAAGCAATGGTCTTCTGTTTTGGGCGGGTGGGTAGGGTAAGCCGGGCGTTGCGGGTGCGGCGGCTGAGCACCCGCTAGAAAGGGTGGTGAGCAACGGCGTGCGAACCAGGGGAAGGCTTTCCCCTTCATAAAAAAACATCCGCCTCGTTAAAGACGGATGTTTGAATTTTTATAGATGGCCTGACTAGCGGACGACTTTTCTGTCATCAGCGGTCATTTCCAAGAACTGGGCGACGGTCATCTGACCCTTGTCGCCTTCCTTTCTCTTGTTGACAGCGATGAGACCTTCAGCCTGTTCCTTTTCGCCTACAATAATCTTGTACGGCACCTTCTGGAGTTCGCACTGGCGGATCTTGTAGCCGAGCTTTTCGTTGGATTCGTCGACTTCCACGCGGACGCCGGCGTTCACGAGCTCGCGTTCCACGGACTTGGCGTATTCAACGAACTTCTCGGAAATCGGGAGCACGCGGGCCTGCACCGGAGCGAGCCACAGCGGGAAATCGCCCATGAACTCTTCGATAAGGATGCCGAGGAAGCGTTCGATGGAGCCTACGGCCGCACGGTGCAGCATCACCGGAATGTGCTTCTGGTTGTCCTTGCCGACATATTCGGCACCAAGGCGCTGCGGGAGGTTGAAGTCGACCTGGATGGTACCGCACTGCCAGTCACGTCCGAGGCTGTCCTTCAGCGTGAATTCGAGCTTCGGGCCGTAGAAGGCTCCTTCGCCCGGGTTCAAAATGTAGTCGAGGCCGGCGAGCTTCGTTGCTTCGGCGAGGGCGGCTTCAGCCTTGTCCCAGATTTCGTCGGAACCCACGCGCTTTTCCGGGCGGGTGGAGAACTTCACCACGATATCGTCGAAACCGAAGTCGTGGTAGATTTCCTTGACGAGGGCGCAGAAGTCAGCCACTTCGCTTGCAATCTGGTCTTCGGTACAGAAGATGTGGGCGTCGTCCTGCACAAAGCCGCGCACGCGCATCAGGCCGTGCATGGTGCCGGCAGGTTCGTAACGGTGGCACTTGCCGAATTCGGCAAGGCGCATCGGCAGGTCGCGCCAGCTACGGAGACCCGTGTTGAAAATCTGGATGTGGCAGGGGCAGTTCATCGGCTTCACAGCCATTTCCACGTCGCCAGCCAGCGTCTTGAACATGTTCTCGTTGTACTTGTCGGCGTGGCCGGACTTGATCCACAAAGTCTTGTTCACGATTTCCGGCGTGATCACTTCGAGGTAGCCACGACGGTCAATCTTACCGCGGATGTAGTCCTTGAGGGCGTTCACCATCTTGGTGCCCTTCGGGTGCCAGAACACCATGCCCGGAGAATGGTCTTCAATGTGGTAGAGGTCCATTTCCTTGCCGATCTTGCGGTGGTCGCGCTTTTCGGCTTCTTCGAGGAACTTCAAATAAGTTTCGAGACCTTCCTTGTCGGCAAAGCAGGTGCCGTACACGCGGGTCAGCTGGTCGCTGTTCTGGTCGCCGTGCCAGTAGGCGCCCGACATGGAGAGCACCTTGAAATTCTTGAGCTTGCCTGTAGAGGGCACGTGGGGGCCGGCACAGAGGTCTTCAAAGTTCTTGCCCGGTTCGCCAGTCACGTAGAAGCTGAGCGTACCGTCGCTACCTTCGCGGGCGAGAGCGCGCTGCGCGTTGTCCGTCTTGTACTTGTCGCCCTCGGTGCGCTTCAGGCCATCGGCGGCGCTGACTTCGCAACGGGTAAACGGACGGTCTTCCTTGATGATTTCCTTCATGCGCTTTTCGATGCGCTCGAAATCCGACTGCTGGATCGGGGTCGGTGTCATCAAATCGTAGTAGAAACCCTTTTCGATAGCCGGACCGTAGGCGAGTTTGGTGCCCGGGAACAGGTCGCAGATGGCTTCGGCAAGCACGTGGCTGCAGCTGTGACGCAGGAGCATCAGAGCATCCGGGTCGTCGTTGCTCGGCGTGATAATCTTGATGGTGCCGCTCTCGGTGAGCGGACGGGAGAGGTCGAGGACCTTATCGCCGAGTTTGACGCCAAGCGCCTTGCGTGCAAGACCTTCGGAAATGCCCTTTGCAATTTCGAGGCCGGTGGTGCCCGATGCTACGGAACGTACGGAGCCATCGGGGAAGGTGAGTTCGATTTGAGACATAAGTAATCCTTTTTGTGGGCGGTTCTCGCCCGGTTCCCCAGAAATACGACATCTGGCGGTAGGGCCAAATTTAGCATAAGGCGAGCGTCGCGGCAACCAAGCTTGCACGAGTTGACATAACCGAGCCGCGCTAAAAGCACGCGAAGCGTGCCAAGTAGAAAAAGACTATAAGGGTGGCTAGTGGTTGGTGGTTGGTGGTTAGGGAATATAAGCGGATATTGACCCGAAAAACGTCATTACGAGGGAAGAAATGACGAAACAATCCATACAAAAAGGGAGGGGAATGCCTTCCCCTCGCTTCAACCGCCTTCGGCGTTTTCCGCTACCCCTTCTAGCGGGCGCTCAGTCGCCGCGCCCGCAACGCCCTGGCTTACTAGTATTTTTTTCTCATGGGGAGGAATGCTAATGTTGATAATTCTTATTATTTTTATCATAAGTTAAAATGACGGAGAATGCAATGGATGTTGAAAAGGTAAACCAAAAACTTAAAGAAACCATATGCACGATATGTGGTGTTCTAACAGGTTTTCTATGCCTAATTTGCTTTGTTGGTGTCTTGGCGTCTAAAGATATAGCCGGGAAAGTTGCTGCTTTTATGTTTGCCGGTTTCTTTTTGAGTATAACAATCTTTTTCTTCAGAAAGGTTAAAGTCAAGCTACCTTCAAATTCTGGTGCGTTGATAAAAGACGGCAAATTGTCGGACTTTAAAACATTAAAGCAGGCTCTAGTCCCTCCACGAAAAAGACTTTTCAATAGTGCTTATGGGATTCATCAAATTTTTGAAAAGATATCATTGAACAAATCTTTCCGGCAACAGGTTGCTAAGGAAGTTCATATTACAAACAAGCAAAATCCTTCGGAAGAATACTCAGCAGAAGATGTCCTTTTTGCAGTAATCTGTGCCGATCTTTTACATGTACAAAAACAGTTAGGACACGAATTTGACTACGGAAATATTGAAAGTTATGGTTTGCTGTATTACATGATTGGTAAAATTCTTTCTCGCGTATCTGGCAATTTTGAATGGAGTAAAAAAATAATTGATGCTGCTTGTAATAGTGATATCACGAAAAGCCAGGTTCTTGACATGGTTATTCTCATAGAACAAATTGAATCTACCTATAACGACAAAGGAATTCTCTCAACAGTCTATGCTTTAGCCCCAACGAAGGAACTGAAAGAAAAATTTAAAACTGCGTTATGCCAATACGCAACGACCATTGCGGAAATAGACGGGAAATGTACAGAACAAGAAAAACAATGGATAGAAAAGTTAAAGGCTTGGGATGGCCAGGTGGAAAATAAAAGCGAAACGCAATTAAATGATTTGATTGGTCTTGAATCGGTAAAGAAGGAAATAAGCACTTTCTATAATTATTTATCATTGCAAAAGCAGCGAGAAGAGCAGGGATTACCTTCGCCTGCAACATCTTACCATTGCGTATTTACAGGAAATCCGGGAACTGGTAAAACGACAGTTGCTCGTATCATGGCGGGTATTTACAAAAATCTCGGCATTCTGAAAAGCGGACATCTTGTAGAAGTTGACCGTTCGAAACTGGTCGCTGAATATGTTGGTCAAACCGCGGTTAAAACAAATAAGGTGATTGACGAAGCTTTGGATGGAGTTCTCTTTATAGATGAAGCGTACACTCTCTCAAAAGGTGACGAGAACGATTTTGGCAGAGAAGCTATAGACACGTTATTGAAGAGAATGGAAGACGACAGAAGTAGGCTGGTCGTAATTGTGGCCGGTTATACAGAAGAAATGCAAACATTTATAAATTCAAATCCCGGCTTACAATCTCGGTTTAATAGGTACATAAATTTCCCTGATTATACAACAAACGAAATGATCCAGATTTTTGAAAAGATGGCGAACAAGTATCATTATACAATTGATTTCTCAATGAAAACCGCCTTGGCGTCTTATATAGATGCTGCATATCGTCAAAACCGAGGGCATTTTGGTAACGCTCGCTTCGTTAGAAATCTCTTTGAAAAGTGCCTTGAAAATCAAGCAAATCGAGTGGCTCAACAAAGTAATAGCGGTGACATTAGTTTATTGATGGCGGCTGATTTGCCCCAATAAGGAAGCTCTACACCCTGTACTGTCCCTTTTTCTCGGCGACGCAAAGTTCCGTTTGTTTGTCGCGCTTTCTGAATTTCACTTTAGGGACAAGCGTCATCTGGATTCCCATGGCATTCAGCACCTTGAAAATGGTTTCAAAACGCGGATGGGCTTTTTCATCTAAAGCCTTGTAAAGGCTTTCACGACCAAGTCCAGTCTTTTCGGCAATCTGCGACATACCCTTGCTTCTCGCGATGTGGCCGATGGCTCGGAGGAACAGCGCGGGGTCATCAGATTCGCTGACCATGTTCAAGTATTCGGCGACGATTTCCTCGTTGTCGAGATATTCGGCAATGTCTAAGCGCTTGTGCATACACAACAATGTATCTAATCGGATACACATTGTCAAGAGGTTAACTTGAATAAAAAAAAAGTGGGCCTTGCCTGGATAGGAGCATCGAAAAAATGCCCTGCTAGGTGAAAGCGTAAGGCGCATACCGTTGTCCTCCCCAACTTGAGGTGAAAATTGGGGGGGGGCGATCTGAAAGAAGGTCTATGATTACATTTGTAATCTTCAGTTCTACCGCAAAAAACAGCCTTTTTGAAACATCTCTGTTTCAACGAGAACCTCCCTTCTTTTGAAAAACCTACAGTAACAATTCTGAAAAAAGCGCCCATAAACATCAAATTATCGCAAAAACAGCCCTTTCAGACCTTCAAAAGCCTCTTTTTTTGTGTTTTTTTTGCCTTTTCCCGATTTTTTATATATATTTAGACTTTCGTTTGATAAATCGGCCGTTCACAAAAGGGCAGCCGTTTTCTTTTTTTTGATTGGGTTCTACCCAAAGGATAAAAGATGATCGATCGCAACAAGCATTTCCTTCGCCTCGCCGACTGGAGCGAGGAAAAGATTCTCGAAACCGTGGAAATTGCCTCCCGGCTCAAGAAAGAAGTCCATGCAGGCAAGATGTCCGAACGCCTACACGGCCAGAACATCGCCATGTTCTTCGAAAAGCCCTCGTTGCGCACCATCACCACCTTCCAGGTGGGCATGAACCAGCTGGGCGGCCACGCCGTGTTACTGGCCCCGGATTCTATCGGTCTCGGCAAGCGCGAAAGCGTCAAGGACGTGGCCCGCTGCCTCAGCCGCTGGGTGAACGCCATCGTGGTCCGTTGCTTCAAGCAGCAGCTGGTAGAAGAGCTGGCCGAATACGGTAGCGTTCCTGTGGTGAACGCCCTGACCGACGACTACCACCCCTGCCAGGCCATTGCCTTTGCCCAGATGATTTGCGAAAACCTAGGCGGTTTCAAGAATGCAGACGGCAAGCCCAAGACTGTCGCCTTCATCGGTGACGGCAACAACGTGGCCAACTCCTTCCTGGCTCTTGCCTCCAAGGTAGGCATGAACTTTACGCTGGCCTGCCCCAAGGGTTTCGAACAGCCCGCCAAGGTTGTCGAAGAAGCACAGGCCGGCCTCAAGAAGCATGGCTGTCAGTACCGCGTATTCCACGACCCCAAGGAAGCCGTCAAGGACGCAGACATCCTCTATAGCGACGTGTGGGTATCCATGGGTCAGGAAGGCGAAAAAGCCGAAAAACAGAGCCACTTCTTGCCGTTCCAGATTAACGACGAACTCCTGAAGCTCGCTCCGGCCCACTGCAAGGTGAGCCACTGCCTGCCCGCCCACCGCGGCGAAGAAATCACGGACTCCGTTATGGACAACCTGGACGTGAACATGAGCTTCGAAGAAGCGGAGAACCGTCTGCATGCGCATAAGGCAGTGTTGTGGCAAGTCATGGAGCCTTTTTCCTGATAAGCATCGCTATACGGCGTTGTTCGGCCTCTCACGTACCATTTAGTACGCTACGAGGCCTCGCGCCTTGTCTTGCTCGCTTCTCAGAAAAAAAATTGATTTGTTTCTTATGCAAAATGACTTAATGATTTAAACCAATCTTTATGTCATGCCCGCCTTGTGCGGGCATCTCCTTTTTTTAAGGAATCGAAAAATGTCCTTCATTCAAGATCTAAAGAACAAGATTATTAACGACGGTTACGAAACCACCCGCGACGACGCCATCCGGCTTTTAAGCGAAGACCTCAAGGAACTCTGCGATGCCGCCAACGAAATCCGTGAAAAGTTCCACGGCGACGACTTCGACTTTTGCTCCATCGTGAACGCCCGCAGCGGACGCTGCTCCGAAAACTGCAAGTACTGCGCCCAGAGCAGCTACTACCACACCGGCGCCCCCGAATACAAGCTCCTCAGCGCCGACGAAATCGTAGCTGACGCCAAGAAGAAAGAAGCCGCCGGCATTCCCCGCTACTCCATAGTCACCTCAGGCCGAACCCTTTCGAACCGGGACGTGGAGCAGATTTCTGAAGCCATCCGCAGACTCAAAAAGGAGACGAAACTTTCCGTCTGCCTTTCGGCAGGACTCTTGAACAGGGAACAGTTTGACAAGCTGAAAGAAGCAGGCCTTACCCGCTTCCACAACAACCTGGAAACTTACCGCAGGCACTTTCCCGACGTTTGCACCACCCACACCTACGACGACAAGATTGCAACCCTCCAGAACGCACTCGCCGCAGGGCTGGAAATCTGCAGCGGTGGCATTATGGGCCTCGGCGAAACCATGGAAGACCGCATCGACATGTGCCTCGACCTGCGCGCCCTCGGTGTAAAATCTACTCCGGTAAACGTGTTGAACGCCATCCCGGGCACGCCCTACGAGAACTTGCCCAAACTCACGAACGACGAGTTCTGCCGCATCGTGGCCATCTACCGCTTTATCAACCCGAAGGCATTTATCCGCCTGGCAGGTGGCCGCGGCGTCTTGGGCGACGACGGCAAGCGTGCTTTCAAAAGCGGGGCCAACGCGGCCATCACCGACGACATGCTGACCACCGCCGGCGTCAACAGTTGCAAGGATTTCGAGCTGGTGAAAGGGCTCGGCTTCAAGCCCCATGGATTTCTGTAATTCTAGGACTGCGCAATCAGTTTATCGAGCATAGCGTCACAGCCAACATTCACGTCGTCCCAGGTAGCCTGAAAGTCTCCAGTATACCACGGATCCGCCACATCGCAAGACACTCCCGCCCATTCCATGAGCAGCGACACCTTGCAAGGTTTTGACGACTCCCTTTCATAAATGTCAGCTGGCAGAATCCATCGCAAGTTCCGCAGGTTGTTCCGGTCCATCAAAACGATGTAATCGTAGTAGTCGTAATCCCGGGCCGTCATCTGTCGTGCATGTTTACCGCTACAGTCTATGCCGTGGGAATTCAGCATACGCCTTGCCGGCGGATACACCGGATTGCCTATTTCTTCGGTACTGGTGGCGGCACTTGCCACCTCGAATCGGTCTGCAAATTTCGTTCCGGTATCGTCGGTACCCGCCATCGTTAGTTTGTCCTTCATGACAAATTCCGCCATGGGGCTCCGGCAAATGTTGCCGTGACACACGAACAGGATTTTAGTCCTTTCCATAAGAACTTACTTTTTTTCTGCGTTTTCGGCCAAGAGCATCTCCAGCGTCACGCGGGAGGCTTCCTGTTCGGCCTTCTTCTTGTTGCCGCCCTGGCCACGACCATAAACCTTGCCGTTCACATGGACTTCGGTAGTGAACAGTTTCTGGTGTTCTGGTCCGGATTCTTCTACCAGCACGTATTCCGGCACCGTATGGAGCTTTCCTTGCAGGTATTCCAGCAGGGCGCTCTTGTGGTTCACAAAATCTTCGGCCACGATAATTTCCTTGGCCCGAGGAAAATGGAACTTGTTCAGAATGGCACGGACCTCTTCCAGCCCGCCATCCAGATATACAGCCCCCAGCACCGCCTCGTAGGCGTCGGCCAGAATGCTTTCCTTGCCCCGACCGCCCATCTTGGCTTCGGCCTTGCCCATCTTGATGAACTCGCTCAGGCTCCATTCCTTAGAGGACTGGGCGCAGGCATGGCCAGAGACAATGGCGCTTTTCCGCTTGGAAAGCTCCCCTTCCGGATCGTCAGGGTACATCTTGTAAAGGAACTCGGTGGTGAGCATGTTCAGCACGGAATCGCCCAAAAATTCCAGGCGTTCGTTGTTGCTCTCGTAGGGCATGTCCGTGCCCGACAAGAAGGACCGGTGGACCAGGGCGTGGGCCAAAAGTTCCGGGTCCTTGAACCTGTACCCGAGCTTCGCCTCAAGCCCGCCACCGGACTTCTGGCGAAACCAGAGTTTGAAAATCTTGTGTAAAAGGTTGGTTTGTTCCATATACGGTAGTGAGTTGTGAGTCCGCTTCGCTATGAGTCATGAGTTCCTATAATCGCGGCATTGCCGCCTTCTTTTACTCAGAGCCCTGCAAAGCAGGGCGAGCTCAGGACTCATTACTCAAAACTAAAAAAGGGCAGCCTCATCCGGGCCACCCTGTCCAGTTTCTTTATCGAAGCAGGCCTAAATTATGCCTTCTTGGCTTCGATGAAGGCAACCACGTCGGCGACCTTCTGGAACTTCTCGGCGTCGGAGTCGAGAATTTCGACTTCGAATTCGTCTTCGAGAGCCATCACCAGTTCGACGCGGTCGAGAGAGTCGGCACCGAGGTCGTTGCTGAACTCGGATTCCATCTTCACGTCCTCGGCCTTCACTTCCAGCTTGGAAACGATAACGTCGGTGATCTTCTTAAAAATTTCTTCTTGTGTCATTGTTTACTCCATTTGGATTTGTTTAGTTAAAATTTAGAAATTATTGGCTAGGCGTTCAAGCCCCCGTCCACGCCAATTATTTGGCCTGTGATGTATTTCGCATCGTCCGATGCCAAAAAAGCCACCAATTTCGCCACATCTTCGGGCTGGCCCAGGCGTCCCAGGGGGATCTGAGCGGCATATTTTTCCCTGACTTCGGGGCTCAGCTTGGCCGTCATGTCCGTATCGATAAATCCGGGTGCCACGGCGTTCACCGTAATGCCCCTGGAGGACAGTTCCATGGCGTTGGTCCGGGTAAGGCCGATCACCCCCGCCTTGGCGGCGGCATAGTTGGACTGGCCAGCCTGGCCACGCAGGGCGTTAATGCTGGAAACGTTCACGATATGGCCCGAGCGGTTGCCCATCATGGTGCGGGCCACGGCGCGGGTGCAAAGGAACACGGAACGGAGGTTCGTGGCGATGACGGCGTCAAAATCCTCGTCCTTCATGCGCATAAGCAGGCCGTCGCGGGTGATTCCCGCATTGTTGACCAAAATATCCACCGTACCCATGTCGGCGATAATCTGCTTGAACACGGACTGCACCGTTTCGGAGTCGGCCACGTTGCAGGCGTAGCTCTTGACCTGCACCCCAAGTTCGGAAGAAAGTTTGGCGGCCAGGTCCTCCTTGACAGAGGTAGAGAGGATAGCCACGTCGGCCCCTTCCCGGGCCAGTTCGGTGGCAATAGCAAGGCCGATACCACGGGAAGCTCCCGTCACAATCGCTTTTTTACCTGTAAGTTTTCCCATGTTTGATTCCTTCGGTTATAAAATTTAGGTTCGAGGCTCGAGGTTCGAGGTTCGTGGAAAAAACTCGAGCCTGGTGCCCCGAGCCTGGAGCCTTATAATCACCCCTTCAACGTCTCAAACGCCTCGATGGTTTCCACCGGCGTGACCTTCACGTCGCGGCTAATCTTTCTCATGAGGCCCATCAGCACCTTACCGGAGCCCACTTCCACGCCCTGGGTCACTCCCAGAGACATGGCCTTGTTCATGCAGTCGTTCCAGCGGACGGGGCTTACCAGCTGGCGCACCAGCAGGTCGGCGATTTCTGCGCCCTTGGTAACGGGCTCTGCCACCACGTTGGCAATCACCGGCTTTTCCACGTCCTTGAAGGTAGTCTTTGCGATAGCCTCGGCAAGGCCAGCCTGGGCAAACTGCATCAGCGGGCTATGGAAAGCGCCCGAAACAGCCAGCGGGATCGCCTTGATGCCTGCGGCACCGCAGTTTTCCACCAGCTTGTTCACACCGGCAACGGCGCCGGACACCACAATCTGGCCCGGACAGTTGATGTTGGCGGGAACCACCACGCCTGCGTCCTTCACGGCTTCGCAGAGTTCCAGAATCTTGGCTTCGTCCTGACCCATGATGGCGGCCATGGCACCGGGGTTCTTACTGCCCGCGCTAGCCATCAGTTCTCCGCGGGTACGCACCAAGCGAAGGCCTTCTTCAAAACTGAAACCGCCGGCAGCGTAAATGGCGGAATATTCACCCAGGGAATGCCCGGCCACATAGTCAAAGGCAAAGCCTTCGGACTTCAAGAGTTCCATCACCATGGCAGACACCGTAAACAGTGCCGGCTGGGTATTGTCGGTGCTCTTCAGCACATCTTCGGGGCCTTCCGCCATAAGCTTCGAAAGCGAAAAACCGAGAATCTCGTCGGCCTGCATCATCAGCTTCTTGGCAGGCTCGAAAGTGGATGCGAGAGTCTGGCCCATGCCCACATACTGGGCACCCTGACCAGGGAAAAGCAAAATCGTCTTGGACATTATCACCTCTGCGGAAAACCGCTTTTTGTTACTATCCAAATTTAAAAAAGAACAGGGGCATTCCTAGGGCAAGCAGGCAAAAACCCCAAAATCCCCGCAAATAAAAGCATATTGGAATGTTTTTATAAGCAGAGGGAAAAATGAGACTAGGGAGGGGCTCGCATGACGGCCCCTCCCTAAGACCCTCCCGTCGCGCACCTTCGGTGCATAACAGCACATACAAAAAAAGAACGGAGTCATTCAACTCCGTCCTCAAAAGTTTGTTGCAGATAAATTAACGAAAACCTATTACTTGGACTCGGCAGGTTCGTCCTTGATGGCGGCCAAGCGTTCGTTCACGTTCTTGGACACACCCTTCTCGGCATACTTGGCGGCCACTTCCACAGCCTTCTCGATAGCGAGGGCGTCGGAGCGTCCGTGGGCGATAATGCCCGTGCCGTTCAGGCCCAGGAGCAAGGCGCCACCGGTCATGCGGTAGTCCCACATCTCGGCAAAGCGACGGCCCGCTTCGGTATCGATAGTCCCGAACATCTTCTGGTGCAGTTCGAAGAAACCTTCCAGCATCTTCAGAACCACGTTGCCCGTAAAGCCGGAGGTCACCACCACGTCGGCAGCACCCATAATAAGGGTCTCGCCTTCGATGTTACCGATAAAGTTCACCGGGGCGGACTTCAACAGCTGGTGCGCTTCCTGCAGCACAGCCGGACCCTTGTGTTCCTCTTCGCCCATGTTCAAGAGGCCCACCTTCGGGTTCTGGTAACCGAAGTAGGTCTCGGCGAAGGCGGAACCGGCGATGGCGAAATCCACCAGGGTAGAGGCGCGTTCATCTACGTTGGCACCGGCATCCACCAAGATGATGGGACGGTCGGCAGTAGGAATCACGCAACCGATAGGCGGACGGCTGAACTTTTCGCTGGACTTGCCCAGAAGCATAAGGCAACTCGCCATCATGGCACCGGAGTTACCGGCGCTCACGGAGGCGTCCACCATGCCCTTCTTCTGGAGGGCGACGCAGGTCACCAGACCGGAATGGGGCTTCTTCTTGAGAACCTGGACAGGATGTTCGTCCATGGCCACCGGATCGGGGGCATCGACGACAGAAATTCCCTGACCCGCATAGCCGAGCTTTGCCAGTTTCTCCTTGACCACGGCCTCGGGGCCGCAGAGGACAACGTGGACATTGGGGTTCTTGTTCACCGCATTGACGGCGCCTTCAACAACCACATCGGGGGCAAAATCGCCACCCAGAGCATCCAGAGCTACACGAATCATGGAAACCTCCCGTTTTCGTTTAATTTAGAACAATTAGGCTTCGGCACCCTTCATGTCGACAACTTCTACACCATTGTAGAAACCGCAGACCGGGCACACGCGGTGCGGGCGCTTCACAGAACCGCAGTGGTCGCAAGTAGCCATGGCGGGCGCTTCCATCTTCCAGTGGGTGCGGCGCTTGTCACGACGGGCGGTAGAGGTCTTTCTTTTAGGTACGGCCATTTTTAACTCCTATTTTCCATTTTGCTCTTGAGAGCTTTCAGTTTGTCCCAACGGGGGTCCATGGGCTTTTCGGCACCGTCAGGACCTTCGTCGGCTTGATTGTTTGGTTCAAAGATAAAATTTTCTTCGGGATTTTTCACGGGAGCCTGGGGTTCCTGTAGGATAACAAGCTCCCGAACGCACTCGGACACCTCCACGAACTCCTGATTCTGGGGAATCCGGTAGGCGTACACGTCGGCATCCTCGTCGTCAAGTTCCTGTTTTGCCACCTGGCAGCGGGTCACCTCCACCACCATCTCGGTAGAAAACGGCCTGTCGAAGGGCTCCAGAGTGCGGGAACAGACCAGGTTCTGCACACCGGAAAGCTTGCCCGTCAAAAGGAAACGGTCCCCGCTTTCGGGACTTATGAGCAGCTTCGCTTCAAGCTTACCCACCAGGTGCAGTTCGTCGAACAGTTCCGGAGCATCGTCGCGGGACCAGACCGTGGAGCGGTCTTCGGGTTCGGCAAGGGTCTTTACAAGTTCAATTTTCAAAGCGGGCAAAATTTAGCAAAAGGGGGCTAGAAGGTCAAGGGAGGGCCGAAGGCCCAACCTCACACCCCCGCCACTTTCTTCTGGTGAGCCTTAAGGGCTTCGAGGAACGCGGGGCGCTTGGTTTCGTCTACCAAGGCTTCTGCCACCTTGACCACTTTCCTCACGTCGGAGACATAGACTACAGGACCAAGGGCCTCGGGAGCAATCCGTACCGCCACAAGTCCGTCGGACACGGCGCTACCACCGAGAAGCAGGGGAATTCCAATTTCCTGTTTCTTGAATTCCCGGACCACATGCATCATTTCCAGCAGTCCCGAAGTGAACTGCGCCGACAGGTAGACAACGTCCGGCTGTTCGCAGACCAGGGTTTCCAGAATCTTTTCACAGGTGCACCCCTGCTGCAGGTCCACCACCGGGAATCCGTAGTTCATAAGCAGTTCGTCCAGAATATCCCTGTCGATATCGTGGACAAGGGAATCCATAGAGGCAAGAACGAACTTAGAGGCAAAAGGAGGTTTCATCCGAACATCAGCCCCAAGAGATTCCCGCTTGGCAGCCAAGTTCCGTTTCAATTCGGCAAAACGTTTTTCCAGACGGGGCATGAAAATTTTTGCTCCGGCAGAACCCGCCCTTTTCTTGACCGACGATTCCGCATATTCCAGCAGGGCGTCCGTAGCCTCCGGACTGCGGTTGAACAGCAGGTCTTCTATCAGGTGGCGAAGCTCCAGCGGAATTTCCTCGTAAGCCAGCATGGCACCGTCTTCTACAATTCCAAAATCCATTCCCGCCATGGTCGCATGGTTCAGGAACACGGAATTCATGCAATCCCGCAAGTAGGTGTCTTCTTTGAAGGCATACCCCAGCAAAGAAAGGTCTCCCACCACATGGGCGTGAGGCAGATTTTCCTTCACAAATCGGCAAGCCTCAAAAAAATCCTTGGCCGAATCCGGATATTCATCCCGGCCTGTACCCACCGGCAAAACCACCGGATCGAACAGGATATCTTCGGGCGCAAAATCCAGGCGACCCACCAGCAGGCGGTACATACGTTCCATCAATTCCGTGCGACGCTCATAGGTCAGGGCAGGTCCCTGTTCATCTTCTGCCCTGCAGACCACGGCAAAGCCGTGACGGCGAATCTCTTCGGCCTCAAAGAAGAAAACGTCCTCCCCCTTTTTGAGGCTGATGGACTTGACGATTCCCTTGCCCTGCACGTTTTCCATACCCGAAAGCAAGGTATCCCACCGGATGGATTCAATCATCACCGGGCACTTGGCTATGGATGGCGTTTCTAACAAATCCTTCAAGAATCGGGGCATCTCGGCTTTCGGGTCCGCAAGTCCTCCGTCCAGGTCTACACGCACGACAGCTCCCGGTTTCCCAGGCGGCACAACGGAAACAAGCTTGTGCTCAGGGGCTACTTCCAAAGGTTCAAGCCCGCTCAACAGCATGTTGTAGTCACGGGCGGGCACCTTGCGGGGGTCCCTTGCCGCATACACACGGGCAAAAGTTCGGATCGCTTCGGGCGTAGTCTCGCTACAGCCCCCCACGATGTTCACCGAAACCTCATCCGGGATTATCTTGTCGGCACATACGCTCAAGCGCACGCGGGCACTATCCACATCCCGCATAAGGGTGCGTATGTCAGCGGCTTCTAGGCCACAGTTGAACCCAATACTGAAAATCGGAAAACTGGAAACGCTATGCCAAAAGGCCTTGGCCGAAAGCCCTGCCGCCATGCGGCCGCTTGAGCAAACAAAACTTCCCGAAACCATAATGGGGAAAAGTTCGCCCCGCTTTTCGCATTCCTTGCAGATGGCGTAAAGAGCGGCCTTGCAATTTCGCATATCGGAAACCGATTTCACCAAAAGCACGTCGGCACCACCGTCCAAAAGTCCACGCACCTGCTCGCCGTAGGCCATCGAAAGTTCGCCAAAGTCCGTCACAGATGAAATAGACGCGATAGCCCCAACCACGAACTTGGGCGTCACCATCTTTCCCTGGACCCTGCGCCAGGCGTTAAATTCCTTAACAGCTTCGCAAGCCGCCTGGGCTCCCGCCTTGGCTATGTCGTAGGCCATGTGCTCTAGACGGTACTTGGTCTGACCAAAACTGGAAGCACAAGCGGTATTCGCCTCTATCAGGTCCGCGCCCGCTTCCAAAAATGCCAGGTGAATCCCTTTCACCTTGTCCGGCGCGGTAAGGCACAGCACGTTGTTGTTGCCTTTCAGTTCCACGAAGTGGTCCGCAAACATCTTCCCGCGGAAATCGGCTTCGGACAGGTTCAGCCGCTGGAGCACAGCATTGAAACCGCCGTCCAGAACCAACACCTGGTGGTTACAGCAAGAAATCAGCTCCTGGTAGGATTTGGAAAGATTCATGGCCATAGTCTTACCACCGCTGGTTCTTGCCCTTCACTTCGCCGGGCAGCAACTGGCCGGGGCTCGACCGCTGGCCGTCTCGCCCCGTAAAGTTCGGATTGAACTGCTTTATCTGAGCCTGCTTCGCTTCAGCCTGCAGCTCCTGCAGATGCTTTTCCCAATCCTGCACGGCATCGTCCAGCTCGCCACGGGCCTGGAGCATCAGGTCGCGCAACTGCAAAAGTTCCAGCATCTGGTCCCGCTTCATCATCCACAGCTCTTCCTCTTCGGGCATACGTTCGATGTTGAAAAGCAGGTTCAAGTATTTCTTCTCCGCTTCGGCGTAGGCCTTGTAGGTCTGTTCGTAAACCATGTAGCGGTCATCTACCATGGTCTGCTGGGGCGAAGGATGGTTCGCGCAACCCGAAAGCATGGCCAGCATCAATAGCGGAAGCAACGCAAAGAGCGACTTCGCAAAGCCCTTCGCGAAGTCCACACCACCCAATCCGTTACGTTCCCTAAAAAACATTACTCGGCGCTCTCCTCGGCCCTTTTCAGGTTGAACAGGCGTTCATTGGTAATGTGGCTTTCAAAGACCACCGTATCCTTGGTGACAGGGTGCACCATGGTATGCTTCCCCACCTTCACCTCGCGTTCCTGGCAGGGGATTCCCGTCTCCGGTTCCATCATCACCTCGAAGGCGGTATTGTATTCCGCCTTGAGTCCGGAATTGTAAGCCTGGTACTTTTCAGGAATGATGTTGCTGTTCACGTGCTGCTCCCAGATATAGTAAGGGAAACTCTCCGTTTCCGTCAGGTACACCACGTAGTCCAGGCAACGGCGGTGGTCCCGGTTTTCAAAACCCTTCACCACCACGGAATCAATCTTGATCAGCGCAAAGTTCAGGCGCCCCTGTTCTTCAAGCAGTTTGGTAATGTTTCCCTTGGTGGGCACTTCCCCTTTAAGCAGATGGGTCATTTCCCAGCGGTGCTTTTCCAAGCGCTTCAGGTGGGGCTTGTACTCCGGATTCATAAGCTGCTTGCGCCAGCGCTCCGGCATGGGAATGTGGGCCAAGAGAGAATCGTAGCCGTCGTCAATCCCTTCCAACGAAATCACCGCACGGTCCACGGCGGTAAGGTCCACTTCCTTGATGCGGAAGGCCAGTTCCGTAGGCATGAAGTTTTTCAGGTAGCCACGGGACTTGTCCATCACATACTTGCGCTTCACCTTCAAGGTGTCCCCACTGGAGGAATAGTTCAAGTCATCGTAGGCGGCGGTGATGGTCCCCATCTGCTCCGTGCCTTCCATATCTACTGTAGCGTAATAACTTTCGGCATAAAGTTCCAAATCCACGGGAGCAGGCAGTTTATAGCCCACCGTCACCGTAGATTCGTTACAACCCGACAAAAGCACAAGGCCGAAAGCCGCAAGGGCCACGCCACAAATATCAAGACATCTACTCAATCGCATTCCTAGTAAACCTGTCGCAAAAATCGGTTACTTGTTCTTTGTAATGTTCAGTTCCTTAGAGGCAAGGACTCGGCCCTCGGTGCTGAATTCCACCACCACGGTACCGGGGTGTTTCTGGCGGGCCAGTTCACGGACGGTCATGAGGCCACCGCTCTTGGACTTTCCCTGCAGGGTGTAGGAACCCAGCTTCTCATTCACGGGGACTTCGCGGTCCCAAATCTTCTTGCCCTTGGCGGCCAGGGTTCCCTCGTAAAAGGCGATGGTCAACTTGGTGAAGTCGAAATTCTTGCCGTAGCGGAACTGCACAATCAGCGGATCGTTCAGGGCGAACTCACTAGCGGTATCGGCCACCACCTGGGTGCCCGGATTCCATTCCCTGCCACAAACTACGGAAGGCTCTTCCACGGAACAAGCCGAAAACAAAAGGCCAAAAGCCAGCAACAACAAAAACAATGATTTTTTCATAATCACCTCTTCTTAACCTTCACAATCTAGCAAATTACAGCGTCCGACGCCCAACGCCCGGCACCCAATGTCCACAGACAACCGCCCCTTTCTAGCGGGCAAGCACGAACATCATTTCCAGATGGGGCGTCTGGGGGTAAAAAGCGAAACCTTCTGCACGCTTCAGGGCAAACCCCGCAGTGCTAAACTTCGCAAAATCCCTGGCCAGGGTCACCGGGTCGCAAGAAACGTAAATCAACCGATTCACGGAACTTTTCACAATGGCCGTAAGCGCCTCCGGCGGAAGCCCTGTCCTGGGCGGGTCCACAATCAGTGTGGCGGGCTTGTCCACCACGTTTTTCGCGAGCCATTCCTCCGCCGGTGCAGAGATGTTTTCTACTTGCGTAAAGGGGGAAGCCTCCCCCTCGCTCCAGCGGCTGTCCTCCTTCACCACCTTCTTGTCATCCCCGCGCAGGCGGGGATCCCCCTGTTGTCCCTGCTTCGAAAGCGAGCTCTCCGCCGCTTCCGCTACCCTCTCTGCGGGGGACACCCCCGCAACGCCCCCGTTTCCGCACAAATTAACATTTGCATACTTGAGACACAGCGGTTCCCGCTCCACCGTAGTGACCCGCCGGAACTTGTCCTGCAATATGGCGGCAAAGAACCCGACACCGCTGAAAAGGTCTATCAGCCACTGGTCCGATGCCGCTCCCGAGGCGATACCTTCGTCCACCGCCTCCCGCACGGACTCTACCAGACGGGGCAACAGGGAAAGGTTGCTCTGGAAAAACACGGAGGCATCGCTGACTATTTCTTTGCCGCCCATCTTGACGGTGCTGACGGAACATTCCTGCCTGCGGGATTCGGGCATACCACGGTAGTAGTAGGCCACACGGCCCGTGCCGTCGTCAAACAGGTTCAGCTCCAAATCTTTCGGGATGCGTTTCAGGCCCTTGAATACTTCTGACGCTTTGGCCGTTTTCAAGAAATCGTTCAGCCCGGGAGTGAGCACCGGACAATTCTCTATGGTCACCACTCCGTTACTCTCTTGCTTGCGAAATCCGAAACGGCAACGGCCGTCTTTCTCCCCCAGGTAAACCACACGGGCCCGGTTCCTGTAGCCCCAGGGTTCGGCCTGATAAATCTTGAAGTTCGCAGGCAATTCCTGATGGGCAATCCGCTTGAAGTTTTCCCGCTCCACACGTTCCAAATATTGAACCTGTTTCGCGGAGTCCAGATGCTGCAAGCTGCAGCCACCGCATTTCCCATATAATGGACAGCGGGGCTGCACGCGGTCGGCGCTCTTTTCCAGTACCTCCACCACCCGACCCCGTGCAAAGTCCTTCTTGCCCGCGGTCAGTTCCACCCGGCAGCGTTCCCCGGGGAGTCCTCCCCGCACAAAACACACGCGACCGTCGTCCAGGCGGGCAAGTCCCTCGCCCCCCTGCACCAGTTTTTCTATGGAAAGTTCACAAATCACGGAGAAAATATAGCATCCGTGCACCCTGCTCTACCTTTTGCAAAAAAATAAACCTATATTACTGCATTATGAAGAAAATAATCCTACTCCCCATTTTGGCCACAATGGCCCTCTCCCTCACGGCCTGCGGCGGGCATTTTGCCAAGACCCAGACCACTGAACAGCAAAACCAGCCCCTGGACTGCACAGGCCTCCACATGAAGCACGCCCAGTGGCACTTCACCGACGCCAACGGCCTTGCCCTAGATGTAACCGGCGCCTGCCACAAGGGCATGAAGCACGGGAATTTCGAGTTCCTCGTCGACGGCAAGAAAGTCGCCGTCACCAAGTTCATCAAGGACAAGGAAGAAAAGACCTCCTGCTCCGCCACCGCAGAAAAGACCAGGGATCCCCTGGAAAAGTGCCTCGCCAAAGTGGGCAAAAACTAAAAAACACCACAATCATTTGTTGGAAGCCCCCGAAAAAGGGGCTTTTCCTTTAATAAAAGCAGCTTGATATTTTTCGTTTGATTTTTTATGTTATTTTTATGACATAATTTAATCAAGGAGGAAATATGAAAAAAATTATCGCATACGCTTCAATCGGACTGGCACTGATGGCCTGCGGGGACGACAGCAGTTCCGGTTCGGACAGCATCGACACCACCGCCAACTACTGTAAACTGTATGAATACAGCCTGAACGAAAATGGCGACATGGTAAGCCCTACCGAAATCGGCAAGGTCAAACCCGACGTGACTTGCGACAACGGCATTTCCGCCGATTGTCTCCTGGGATTCTGGCACAACACCCAGATTACGGACAAGAACGTCATCATCGAGTTCAAGAACCCCACCGACTTTGGCAACGGCATCAAGAACAATCCCGTAGGCTACTTTGAAGGAACTTATACCCTTAGCGCCGACAAACTCACCCTCAAACAGGAACACAGCGACGGCACCATCAAGGATTTCGAATTCACGGTAAAGGTCAGCAACGACTCCCTGTACCTGAACGGTATCCTCTTCGACGGGGCCACCGAAAACGAAATCTACGTGAAAAAGTCCGTCTGCTCCGCAAAGGACCTTTTCTAAGAGCATCTGGCAAAATCCTTGTTCATCCACATGGAAAACTGCCCCGGCATTGCTTCTTTGGCGATGCCGTTTTTTTTACATTGTTGTATGATATGACAATTCTTTCGTTATCATTCAAGTTGTTTTTCTTGTACGCCTTCGTTACCATAACTTTCTTGGCCTGCAGCGACAACAGTTCCTCCAGTGCAGGCGATGAGCCTGCCGTATCCACGAAGACAAGCGCCCTAGAAGTGGACGAAGAACACAACATAATTACCTGGACTACCGAAAATTCCAAAGACATGTGCCTCCTTGAAAACGGCTCATTCACATGGAAAACCGTGAATCTGGGATTCTCTAAGGAATCCGCCCGATACGAATTCCGAGGCGACACCCTGGTACTATACTCCCTGGTTTACAAAAACGGCGAACAAGAACGATTCGGCCGCATGTACCTAGGCGGTACAGCTGGCAATATCTACGGCACTTGGAAGGCCCTTTTCTGCGACTTCGACCCGGTAGAAAAAAACACTTTCTGCGCAACTGGCGACGTCTTTACCACAAAAACCATTACCCTTTCCAAGGGAGAAATGATCACCGGAACTCAATATGACTTTGAAAGGTACAGCGCCCAGAAAAGCGGGAACCTGGTACTTTCTGAATTGACGGCAGACATTCTCCGGGCTTTGAAAGGAACATTCGAGCTCTACATTCCAGGAGCATTCGTCGATGACTCTGCAAGAGTCCTGAGCCTTATTCAGGAATACAAGATTACCACAGTTTCGCAAACCAAGACATCCATCAACTTCAAGATGGATGGCAAGGAATACGCCCTCAAGTACAACGAGGCCGAAGAGACCTTGGCCAAGGATGGCAGCGAAAAGGTGAACCGCACCGTAAAGCTGGAACTATCTTCGGGAAAAACCACCTGCAACCTGGACTTTGAACGGACCTTTATGGAAAAGTCCCTGTGCAAAAGCGAGAATAAGGACTACCTTGACATAAACAGGAAAATTATTGACGGACAGGGAAACACCCTGGAATACGCCGTTGCCTACCTGGCCAACAACCAGGAGGAATTCGAGAAGTGCGTCAAGTCCGTTAGCCCGGCTTCAAGCAGCAATGGACAAGGCTACGACGGCGAACTCAACTAACAACCCTGCCGTTTAATGGTCGGCACGGCGGCAAGGAGCGTCTTGGTGTATTCGTGCTGGGGGGCGGTCAGAACTGTCTTTGCATCGCCACACTCTACAATTTTTCCAAAGTACATGACCAGAACCAAATCGCTCAGGGCACGCACCACCTGCATGTCGTGACTGATAAATACAATGGACAGGTCCAGCTCCTTGCGCAGGTCGTCCAGCAGGTGCAGAATCTGGGCCTGAACCGAAACGTCCAGGGCGCTGGTCACCTCGTCACAAAGCAAAATCTTCGGCCGGACCATCAGGCTCCGGGCAATGCAGAGGCGCTGCCGCTGCCCCCCCGAGAATTCGTGGGGGAACTTTTGGAGCGATTCTACAGGTAAGGAGACCCGCTCCAAAAGTTCCTTTGCCCGTGCCTCCGCCTCAACCTGCTTTACACCACGGGCAAGCAGCGGCACTGTCAAAATTTCAGAAACCGTCTGTCTCGGGTTCAAGCTGCTGTAGGGATCCTGGAATATCATCTGCACCAGGTCCGAAACCCGCCTGCCCGAAGGTTCCAGCCGCCCTTTCGCCACATTTTCTCCAAACAGCCTGAACCGCCCCGCCGCCACAGGGACAAGCCCCACCAGGGATTTTACCAGGGTGGTCTTGCCGCAGCCGGACTCTCCCACCACCGAAAGAATCTTCCCTTGGGGCAAGTCAAAAGAAACCCCGTCCACCGCCGTAAAATAATCCTGGACCTTTCCCAGGACTCCTCCACGACGCGGAAACCGGACCGACAGGTCCCGGACTTCCAGCACAGAAATTTCCGTATTTTCGGACAACCGAAATTACCCCTGTTCCTTGCCCGATTCTTCTTCCAAGCTGTTCAGGGCTTCTTGAACATTCTGTTCCGTCTTCAAGAGAATTTGCCGGCACTTTTTCAGCAGTTCCGTGGCCTCCTTGACCTGGTCCGAAAGCTCATCAATTCCCATTTCCGAGTTGTCGATACGCGTCAGGATGCTTTCCAGACGGTCCATGGAGTTCTTGTATTCCAAATTTTCGGTACTCATATTCAAGAATATAGTTACATTTAACAGACATGGATTTCAAAATGTGGCATAGGCATCCTGTTTTTGCGAGAGGACGTTTCCTCCCTATGGCGGCGGCGTTCCTGCTTGCAGCCTGCCTAGACATTCCGAACACTCCCGAGCCCAAAAACACGGCATCACACGTGACCGTCTATGCCGTTCAAAAAGACAACGCGGATTCCACCAGTCTGAAAATCCATCCCGAAGATCCCGCCACCCTCAAGGCCGTGGTTCACCCCAATGGTCTGGAGTCCGAGCTAAACTTCAGCTGGTACAGGGATTCCCTGCTGGGGAGTGGCGCCACCTTCAAGATTCCCGCCTACCCAGAAGAAGATGAAATCCCCAACAGACTTGTGGTAAAGGATGGCGAAGGAAATTCCGTCTCGTCGGATTTTGAAATTACCGTCAACAGCCCACCTACATTCACCGAAGATTTCTTCCCTGCTCAGGGCGACACCCTGTATGGTAACGCACGCACATCCTTCACCTTCAGCTGGAAAGCCTACGACAACGAAGACGCCTCTCTGGATTACATTCTAGAACTGGATACGACCCACTACTACGTAGGAGCCTTGGAAAAAATCCAACAGTCCGGACTCCTATCAGGGACACACCTTTTCTTGGTCATCGTGAGAGATTCGGAAGGGGATACCGACACCCTTCCCCCGGTCAAGTTCTACGTAGTTGACACTCTGGAGACGAAAAAATGAAGTTTCTCGCCTCCATCTTCGCTCCCTTCGCAGCCCTCGTATTTTTAGCCGCCTGTTCTGACAGCGACCAGTACCTCTACAATGAAGAAGACTCCGTCGCCCTCCAGATTCATGCCGAAATGACCCGCACCTACGAAATAGAACCCGCCGAGTCATGGGACGACCAATATCCGTGTATTGACAACTGCACTCCCCAGCCTAAGCCATCTCGGGTCCGGGCCGACACCGTCACGTTCAAAGACACCCTCATCTTTATCGGTGAGATTACGCCAAACAGGCAAGCCCATTACCGCGAATACTACTGGACCTTGGATGGCGAGGATTTTTCTAATGACATGAACTTCCGCAAGCCTGTAACCAAGCCGGGATACCACGAAATCTGTTTCGTGGTGACTGACCACTACAGCGACACCCTGCGGGACACCCTACGGCTCTGGGTTTCAAATCCACCCGTCATAGAGACCCAAAGGTTCATCCCCGCCATAGGGAGCCAGGGACTTTCACCAAAGGAGGGCATCACCTTTGCCTGGCACGGTTATGACCCGGATTCCATCTCGAAGGTGTATTATCAATTCAGAATTGAGGAACCTAGGGGTATTGCCTACACTAGTGACCTTCACCAAAAGATTTACTCATCCAGCAATCTCATCCTAGACACCCTTATAGAAACGCCCTACTTTACTTACTGGGACAATCCTAGCTTCTACCACCGGCTAGAAAACTTGAAATTCTATACCTGGAAAGTCCGTGCGGTCAACGAGTTCGGACTGGAATCAGACTCATTTATCCAGGGGGAATTCTTCACCAAAGGAAACCGGAACGAGGGCGGAGTCCAAACGTTCATCCGCTACTCGAACGAATCTCTTTACGGTAGCTACAGCCACAATGGAAATATCCATCTTGACATTCTGGATTCATTGTCAAATCTAGTCGTTGAGCGCGAGATAGGTCTAGATACGAATCAATTCGTCGTTTCGCCGCTGAAACCCGGCAAGTACAGAATTATCGCTAGCTTGTCGAAGCTTACGGATTTTAACCCCGACACCGCCGATGTAGTGGTTCTACCTGGGGAAATCGCTATTGCAGACACGCTACGACTGTCAGACACCATTCCTCCCTCCAGCAAGTACCTCACCCCCGAAGGTCTACTTCAGGACATCGATACCCTGGATTTCAAAGACACCCTCCGATTCTATTTTGAAGAGTACGGCGGTTACTTCTATCATAATTTTTTCTGGAACGGGCAAGAACTGCGGGGTGCCACTTACTACCAAGAACGATTCTCCAATGAGGACCGAACTGCAGATACCGTCTTCTTAATGCTACCCCAGTCCTACAAAAGCTGGACCTATCAGTTGTTATCCGTCAACGCCTATGACTACAGCGGCAACCTGAATTCCAAGACCTACGTCATCAGGCCAAGCTTTGAAAGACCTGAACCGGAGTCCAGTTCTTCCAGCGCAGAGAATTCCAGCAGTGCGGGAGGCAAAGATGACTAGGCTATTTTTTGGCGCTGCTCTCGCCTGCCTTTTCCTGCTTTTTACAGGTTGTCGCGAAGATGCCGTAATTTCAAGAACAGACATCCAGTTCTTGCAGCAGAGAATTCTGGTCACCCACTGGAGCGATGAAGACCATTACTCTAAATACACCGAACAATTGGACACCCTCTACATCAATCAGGGCGAACAAGTTGTTTTCTCTGCTGGCTATGCGATAAACGGCAGCACCATTTCCTCGGACAGCGCTATGAATCTTTACAGTTCCCATTATTGGGAACTGGAGGGCGAAAGCATCAATTCCACAACCATTGAAAGCCATTTTGATTCCGTCGGTTATCGCATTGTTGTCTTGAATACTATCGACTTTTCCGGAGACACTTTAAGAGACACCCTCCACATTTTTGTAGGCTCTCCTCTAGACATTGCTCTTGTAACACCTGCTTCAGACGCACATATTGAACCTCTATCCGACGACTACATTGAACTGAATTGGAACATTACAGGCATTGACCCATGGGAAAGTTCCGAATGTACCGTCTATGCCGTTGTCGCCGAAGGCGTTTCCCTATCCAAAAACACCCATTGGCTTGACATTCTGGACTCCATAAACGCCCTATCCATCGGGGACTGCAAAAGCGGGATGCGCCTCAAGGGCCCCCTAATTTCAGAAAAATGGCTTCAAATGAACGGGCTCGACCTCAAGGACACATCCCTCATGGTCTATTGGGGCGTCAAGGCAACAGCATTCACCGACAACGGTTTTGAAGAACAGGCCAGAGACGCGTCGTCTTTCAGCACAAAGTTCACAGAGCGAAGGAACTCGGTTATCCAGGTCAAACCCATCTACGAAGGACTAACCCCAGGCTCCAAAGTTTCTACCAAAATCGTTCTCATCAACGCTTTGGGCGACACCCTAAAAACAGTAAGCTACGAAAAGCCTAACGAGCCATTAAACATCAATGTCCAACCTCAAAGTGGACTACGCATCTACACCTACGAAACAAAACTGACGGACTACGAGGCCAATCCCATCACAATTGACGTGCCCGAACGCACCATGGTCAGGCTTGCCGACAGCATTGTCTTTACCGACAAGATTCCACCCAAGGCATCTCCCGTAAAAACCTCTCTCGCCCTCACCGACAGCGTCAGGTTCTACTTCATGGATAGCGGATCAGGAATCAACCCCACCCAAAAGAAATTCGTCATCGCCGATTTCGACACCGTCACCGTGACTTACGAATCCAACATTCTTTCTTTCGCAAATCCCTGCCGCAAAGATTGCCAAATCAGGATCCCTGTCCCCGACAATGCCCGAAACCGTAATTCCGAACTATTCTGGAGAATGGTGCCGGACAAGGATTCCCTCCGGATTACAGGTCCCTTTGTCCAAACGGAGGATCAATAATGGTTTTCAAAATAATCATTCCCGTCCTCCTACTTTTAGGCCTTTGTTTCGCCGATGAAAGCGCCCCTCGGGAGCGGTATCTGCATATATCCACCAATCCCTCTGGCGCAGATCTTTATGTCGGAGACGCCCATCCCAATTTTTCAAAGAATCCCGATTACCGTATACCTGCATTTGTCCCCGTCCCCCTGGATAAGGATCAGATTCTTATCACCCTGTTCCGTCCAGATTTTAGGGACACCAGCATCAACGTGACCCTTTCTCAAAAAGACACATCCTTCCTGATCGTGGCTCTCGCCCCCGCCTTTGACGAGACATTCCTGCAAGAGCAACAAGCAGACCTGAACCACCGAAGCAGACGAAACCTGGGACACCGTCTAATGATTGCCTCCATCGTCCCGTTAGCTGCAAGTGCCATTGCCGCAGGGGTCACCGCTTACGAAATCAACAAGGCCAATGACTGCAAACGAAATATCGAAAACACCGTCATTACATCTGGGGACAATTACCAACAAGACAAAAAGGATTTCAGGGAGTACCGGGACAATGCCAAAACGGCAAAAAAAGCGGCTCTTGTTTCACTCGTTGCAGGCGGCGTTATCCTTTCGGTCGGACTCTTTCTATCTTTCTAGGTAAATCATGAAATCCACGTGCATCGCATTAATCTTTCTGTTCGCCCAGGTCCTGCTTGCCGCAGAGCCGCAAGGGCCTTCTGTCAGCGTGGAACTTTTATCCGGGACCAAACAAAAAGCCCAGTTTCTCGGTATTCAAAACGATACCGTCCAGCTGGGCGGCTACATCAACAACAAGTTTACCGTTGTCCGTATTGCCAAGAGCAAATTCAAGTCCATCGTAGATACTTCAGGTACAGATTTACTTCTGGCAAGCCCCGCAGATTCTGTACAGGCAGCATCTCCGGACAGCATAACCAACGTAAACGATTCTGCACAGGTTGCCAAAAACGACACACTCCAAGACGACTCTCCTTCCGCAACGAAACCCCTTGAACTATCGTCCCCCACCGTTCTAGTCAGCTTTGAGGATGAAATCGGCGATTCCTCCTTAGTTTTACAACTCAATACCCTTACCGCCAGATTCCTGTTGGAAAGCGGAGAAAAAATTCACATTCTAAAGAAAAAGGACATTCCCGACTGTAGGGATAACATCTGTCTACAAGACACACTTTCTGCCAAGGGCGCCACTACCATCTACTTTGGAAAGATTTCCCCCGTACAAAAGAAAGATTCCCTGAAGCTTCAGCTTATGCGGGTGGTATTCGAAGAAGAGCTGCCCACCATCTACAAGAGCGAACTTAGGATTTCCCGTTCCAAGGCTGTCACCGACGCTCTCTCCAAAGACAATCTGAAAATCTTTCTTTTAGAAGCCCAAGGCAAAGATGCATCAAACCTAAAAGAGAAAAAAGGCTACATCTATATCGATACCGACCCCGAAGGAGCCACTCTCTCTAGAGCCGAGGACAACGCCCTTTGCAGGTCTCCCTGCACAATTCCGGTCACGGATACCGCAGCCGTTACCATTCATGCCTTTTGGAATGTGGACCAGCATTTGTGGGGCGGGTCCACCACAATCCACCCTATCATGGGCGATACGGTCTGGAGATCAATAAAACTGAAACGGGTCAACCCCGAACTCCGGATTATAACCAACCCGGCAGGTGCAGAAATCTTCTCCAGCAAGGGAGAAATCACCAAGCGCAGCAAAACTATCGGCACTACTCCAGCCCGCTACCCCATCATGGAACCGGGACTTGTCCAGTTTAAGCTCCGCAAGTTCGGGTTCAAGGACACCCTGGTCGCAGTTTATGTTCCGCCCATTTCTGATGTGACCGTTAATGTAGATTTGGCGCAAGAAACCGATTTCAAAAAAATCCAATCTCAACAAGAGTGGGAAAAAGCCCGCAAAAAAATTCGTTTGGGGCACACCATGATGGGCGTTTCCATAGCCCCCATAATCGTAGGAGCCCTTTTCACCTACCTAGGGCAGCTCGATTACAATGACGCAGAAGACATCAAAGATGACTTGAACGCTTCTGCCACCTCAGGCGGGGATTTCTACCAGAAAAAGGTAAAAGAGAACAAGGACCTGGTAAGCGATGGTGACCAGAAAACCATCATAGGGCTTACGCTCATCGGAACCGGGGTCCTGGTCCTCGGTGTAGGGTTCTTCATTTCTTTCTAGAAACATTTCTCCAAAACGGCCCAGAAAAAAGTCGCTTTCCACCTCAGTCGTGCGTTTCGTTGAGCAAAAAAGCTAAATTTGACCACGATGCGTAAAGTATTACTTATTTCCCTGCTTTTTGCCGTAGCCGCCATGGCTGCCGATTTCGAGCGCTCCAACTGGAGAATGCAGCTCTATGTTCAAGGCGAGTTTGCCTATTTACAGTTCAAGGATAGCGACCCAGAACTCCTGCTAGACAAAATCGACGAGAAGGTAATGACCTTCCCCATCAATGCAGGGTTTCTCTGGAGCCCACTGATCACTCCTTTCTATAAGGCGGACATTCCCTTCACCTTCTGGCTGGGTGTCGAAGTCAACTCCATCCAGTTTGGCGAAATTGCGAAGAACCCCAAATTCTACTTCGAAAGTGACAACTGCGACAAGGAAAAAGGTTGCGGCGACGCCAATAAGGGCGAGTCACTCTCCTTCCGTTCTTACGCGCCCTCATTCCTGGCGGGTTTTTCCTTCAACCTCATCGGCGATCTGGACATCAGGCTTCTGGGTGGTTACGGATTCCAGTTCTTCTCTTTCTACGACGAACGTTTTTCCCACACAGACCAAAAGACCAGCGTCATTCCGACCGCATTTGTTTCGGGAGCACTGGAGTACAAGATTGGCGAACTCTTCAAGGATATTGATTTCAAGATTGGCGTAAACGTCCGCAAGGAATTTTTGCCCTACGAAGACGTCAAAGCCACCGGAAAGGCTCCCAAGGCAAACGAAGACGCCAGCATCCCTGCCGGATACTCCGGCATCGAATTCGACAAGATTTCCTACAAGTTGCCCGTACGCGTGGGTCTAGAACTTTCTCTTGACTTTGGCCGTGAAAGCCGCCGCGACCGCCGTATGAGGTACGTGCTCCACGACCGCGACGACGTGCTCCGCAAGAACAGCGAAGTCAAGGACACCCTGTCCGACTGGGACTGCATGGCCATTGAACGCGACTACCGGTTCTTCTTGGACGAAGATGGCAACCTGCCCGACATGAGCGAAGCATTCACCAAGACCCAGTTCTCCGACGTGCTGGAAAGCTTCCTCGCCTTCTGCCACCCCGAAGACCTGGCCACCAAAGAAAAGCTGTACGCCACCCTGGATACCGGAAAGGTCCAGTTGAAGGAATACCAGACCAAGCAAGAAGATTCTCGTTTCGAGCAGGTCATGGCATCCAACGATCCCGAGATGCTGGCCATGTACTTGGAATACTATCCGGACTCCCCCCACAGGCCCGAGGTGGAAGCCAAACTGCAAGTGCTGGGTGAATACCACAAGTTCCGTGAGATTCAGGCCCAGAACACCTTCAAGGCCTACCTCACCTACCTGAATGACAATCCCAACGGGGCCTTCCGCGACGAAGCCGAAGCCGGAATCTTCGAACTGGTCAAGGGAAGCGGCCGCCTGAAGGATTACGAGATTTACCTGAAGCGATTCCCCGAAGGGAAGTTCGTGGAAGAGGCCAAGGCGGCCCTCAAAGGAGCCAATGCCGACGCTCCCTCCATGATAGAGGCTCAGACAGGCGAACCGGAAACCGAAGCAGAACCGGCGCCCAGCAAGAAAAACCACAAAAAGTCCCAGAAGAAATCCAAGGGCAAAAAGAAGAAGTAAGCATTGAGGTGCGGCGGTTGTCGCACCTTTATTTTTCATTTGACATCCTATGAACTTTAAAACACTTGCATTTCTGCTAGCCGTATTGTGCTCGTTTACCTTCGCCCAACCAGGGGCCGAAGTCGCCATACAAGATTCATCCTCATTGCAAGGCGCAGCCTCTACGGGAATTTACACCCAAATTATCGACTGGTACAACGCCAATCTAAACTACGGCACCATCACCCTTCTCATGGCCGTAGAAAGTTCTTTCATTCCATTCCCGTCGGAGCTGGTGGTGCCGCCAGCGGCCTACAAAGCCCTGCAACCGGGGTCAGACCTGAGCATTGTGCTAATCGTATTGTTTGCCAGTATGGGAGCCCTTATCGGGGCCTTCATCAACTATTTCTTGGCCAAGTTCCTGGGACGCCCCATTGTGTACAAATTTGCCGATTCCAGACTTGGACATTTTTTGCTGATAGACACACAAAAAGTCGAAAAGGCAGAAAACTACTTCCGTGACCACGGTGCAATATCCACTTTCGTGGGCAGGCTCATTACCGTCATACGGCAGCTGATTTCTATACCTGCAGGACTATCCAACATGAAGCTCCTGCCTTTTACACTCTACACCTTCCTAGGCGCCACCATCTGGAACTGCGTACTGGCAGTCCTTGGCTACCTGGCTCACGGTCAAAAAGACATTATCGAAAAGTACAACTCCGAACTGGCAATCGCTTTGCTTGCCTTCGGAGCGCTATTTATAGGTTATATGGTGTGGAGCGCGGTCAAGCCGCGTAAAAAGGTCTAGTCCTTCACGCAACGCACCGAGAACGCATTGTCCGTCGAATACTTGTTTTCGTGGATGCTTTCGTCACCAAATTCTAGCATACGGGCATAGGCTTTCTTGGTCTTTTTGCCCTTTTCCTTGGAAGAACTCCAGAACAAGGCCCGTTCTTTAAGCTTGTCAGAACGGCCTTCCTTAGAAACGTAACCAGCCGGCAGCACAGAAAATCCCAGTTCATCCGTGCCATTATTTATGACTTCGTATTCGTCCAGATAAATGGCTTCACCCGTGTGCTGGTCGTAAATTTTCTTCTTTTTCTTCTTAACTTTCCAGTCGTCCTTTGCCCTCAAAGTGTTTCCGGGCTTTGATTTGGAATTCTCCGATACATAAGACACCAGGTCACGCCATTCCGAGCGGGAAGGAAGATGCCAACCGACAGGGCAAGCCTTTTCCGCTTTTTTCCATGTATAAAGCCGACCGTATTTTTTACAATTTTCGGTCTTTCTCTCATAGCACCAGGAATCATCCATGTGCAGGTTGAGGTTTTCGGCCATCCAGGTCTGCTTTCCAAGTTTGATAGTCTTGTAGGTTTTCCCATCGCGATCGTCCTTAAAGGATCCTTTGGCTGGGGCAGCCAGGGAAACGGAAACAAAACCCATCAAGCAAATGCAGGCAATCCACTTATTCATACACCAAACCCTTTTGTTCATTATCTGTCCATAAAATACATAATAAGCTCAACTGTTTGCGAAGAAAAAGCAGTCGTCAAAGCTAAAAGTCGCAGTTTTTAACACAACGATTGGCCTGAAATTCAGCTTCAAGAACTTTAACGCCCTTATTGTAACGACGATAGCTACCGTGGCGAAGTCCTCTTTCGAAGGTCATTTCCTCTTTCAGAGCCCCCAGGTCGTCATAAAGTTGAGCCACCCCATGAATCTGGCCACGGGAATACGGGATTTTCTTGCGCAGGGTTCCCCGCTCGTCCCATTCTTCGCTCACACCCTCAAGAACACCATTCTTGTATATTTCTCTAGACTTTTTCAATCCATTATCGTGATAATTGACAGACGGCCCGTTTTCTACGCCTGCTTCGTAAGCGATTTCTTGCCATGGCTTGCCGTTCTCGTAAAAACTGGAAAACGTTCCTTCCAAAAGACCATTGCGGTAAAACGCCTTGATTGCAAGTTTACCATCTGGATGGTACGACACGGACCAGCCCTCTTTAATATCTGTTCCTTTTTGAACGGTATAAACCCGAGCAACATTTCCCGCCGGATAAAGATTCCTGACCGTGTCTAACGGCATTTCTCCTGCTACCGCCCAAGCAATAGCAAACATTACCGAAAAACAGATGAAAAAACGATGATTCATCGGGCAAAAATGTAGCTATATCCATACCGATTTTGTATTTTGTGTGGGCTCATGCGTATTACTTTCTTAAATCCTCCGTTCCATCCGATGTTCAGTCGCGAGTCCCGCAGTCCGTGCGTGACCAAATCGAGTACACTTTACTGGCCCATGTTCCTGAGCTATGCCGCAGGGTCGACGGAAGCAGACGGCAATGAGATTCAGCTGATTGATAGCCCCGCCATGGAACTGGACCTGCCGAAAACTCTGGATGGCGTCAAGAAATTTGACCCAGCACTGGTCGTCTGCAGCACCAGCACCCCGAGTATTCTGAACGACCTCAAGGTGGTGCATGCCATCAAGGATACGCTCCCGAACGTGAAGGTCGCCATCATGGGTACGCATGCCACCGCCGAACCGCTCGAGAGTCTGGAGATGGAACCCTCCCTCGATTTCGTGATCATCGGCGAGGCGGACTACACCTGCCGGAACCTCGCAAGGAGCCTGCGCGGCGACGGTGTTCCCGTAAACCAGATTGCGGGCCTCGCCTTCCGCAAGGAGGACGGCACCACCGACTTCCAGCCCGAGGGCCCGAAAATCGAGAACCTGGACGAACTCCCGTGGGTCTCGAAAGTCTACCGCAAGCACCTGTACAGCTGCTACAAGAAGTATTTCTACGGCGCGAACCTGAACCCGCTGATTGTTATCTTGAGCGGGCGCGGTTGCCCGAACCGCTGCAGCTACTGCGTGATTCCGCAGACGCTCAACGGCCACAAGTTCCGCCGCCGCACGCCCAAGGACGTGGTGGACGAATTGCAGTACATCAAGGACAATTTTGAAGATTTGGGCGAAGTCTTCTTCGAAGACGACACGTTTACCGCAAGCCACGAACACGTGCGCGAAATCTGCAACCTGATTCTGGAACGCGGCCTCAAGATTACGTGGAGCTGCAACGCCCGCGCCGACGTTCCGCTGGATTTGCTCAAGCTTATGAAGAAGGCGGGCGGACGCGAGATGTGCGTCGGGTTTGAAAGCGCAAGCCCTGTGGTTCTCGAGAACATCCACAAGGGCGTGAAGAACACCGACAAGGCCATCGAATTCACGAAAAACGCCCGCAAGGCAGGCCTGCTGGTGCATGGTTGCTTCATGGTAGGCAACCCGGGCGACACTCCGGAAACACTCCGCATGACGCTGGACTACGCCAAGAAGTTGAACCCGAACACCGCGCAGTTCTACCCCATCATGGCGTACCCCGGCACCGAAGCCTACAAGGAAGCCCTCGAGAGCGGCGCATTACAAACAAAGGATTACAATCAGTGGCTGGACAAGGACGGATTCCACCGCACCACCATCCAGCGTGGCGAACTTACGAGCCAGGCGCTTGTAGATTTCTGCGACAAGGCCCGCCGCGAATTCTACCTGCGCCCGAGCTATATTCTGCGTCAAGGCATCATGGCCCTCAAGAATCCTCGGGAGCGCTACCGCGTGATGCGTGGATTCGGCACGCTGGTGAAGCACCTGTTCCGTAAGCACGGGCAGCTCGCCCCTGTGGCGCGCCAGGCCCCGACAGTGAAAGAGTAAGCGATAGACCGCAAACAATTAAAAGAAAACCGCAGCGAGATTGATGTGAACCCCGAAAGTTGGACACAACTTTCGGGATTTTCATATATGAAATACACAAAAGAAGAATGGGATAAAGTCCTTGAACTCTATCAAAAAGGGAATGGATCCATCCTCATCTCAAAGAT
>Ga0256405_10001812_pt1 | contig 54837 bp, 47 predicted proteins | sample RumenRJG_02DNA_FD_189096 | JGI IMG/M metagenome (GOLD analysis project Ga0256405, IMG submission 189096) | Bovine rumen microbial communities from Lethbridge, Alberta, Canada - RJG_02 | ecosystem: Host-associated > Mammals > Digestive system > Stomach > Rumen | place: Canada: Alberta... | reverse complement strand
TCTGCCACGAGGCTCGCGTTCCTCCCACATTCCGCACTCTCAGGCCGCAAAAAGCGTCCTTACGTGCTCTCTGGGAACGTCAGCCCATTAGAATACGCTCCGCGAGGGCTGACGCTACATGGCAGATCCTTTGAATCTGCCACCAGTCATGTGGGGCGTGTCATGAAGTCTATCTCCCACTTTTGTGCAAGCACACGTGGGAGAAGACTTATGACACTAATATCATATTATGCTTACTATCTTTTTGCCAGTTCATCAAGACACAAAAATAACCGCCCGAGCCGGAGAAACACTTAGAACGGTTATTTTAACTAAACTAAAAATCTTGGGCTAACCGTCTACCGGTAGCACTTTTTACGCTTATATAGTATCATTTCCACTAGATATCGTCAAATTCTAATAAATTTATGATGTAAGTCCAGCCATTGCAAGTGTGTCTGGATTTACAATGCCCACATTATCAGTTGTGTTTGCAACTACTGCTCCCGTCATACCTTGCTGAATAGCTAATGTTGGATCTATAGTCATACCGTAAGATGATGAATGTTACGCCATCTGCTGTCTTATCAAACGGAATGTTGAGGACACCATCCATTGTACATGGGATCGTCAATTATGTGCAGTATCATAACCATTGATTTCTGTAGTACCACTGCTTACAGCCAGATTACTTTGTGCGGTGTCATCAATTTTTATGATGTAATTGATGCTCTTTTCTATTGCAGTATCTTTGGCTGTGATATCTTTAACTACAGATAATTTTATAGATGTATTCTCTGTTGATGTTGTGACTGTACCTTCTCCTTCATTTAGAACAAAAAGTGGAAATTAGATGCTATGGTTGATAAAATGATAAGGATTGAGCCATTGATATTTAATGGAGTATAAAAGGAGCTTTTTTTTTTGCTCAGTTTAGGAGTTTATATGCAATATAAGATGATTGCTTTGGATTTGGATGGTACATTGACCAATTCCAAAAAAGAGGTTTCAGAGAGAAATAAGGCAGCGTTGAAAATGGCTGCTGACAAAGGGGTGCATGTAGTTTTAGCTTCAGGTCGTCCTTTGGTCGGTATTCTGCCAGTAGCTGAGATGGTAAATCTCAAGGATATAGGTGGATATATCCTGGCATACAATGGTGCACATATAGTTGATGGACGGACAGGTGAGACCATACTCCAGACAACATTGCCGGAGGAGTATTATAAAGACATCATTAGTTATGGTGCTAGGTATGATGATGTGACTATACTGACTTACAATCATGGTGGAGCTATCACTCTGGATGATACCAATAAATATGCCATATTAGAGGCTGGGATAAATAAGGTTCCGCTTAAAAAGGTTACGGATATTGAGGCAGCACTTGACGGACCTGTATGCAAGTTTTTGTGTGTTGGTGACTATCAGCATCTCAGAGAGATCCAATCTGCTTTAAGTGAAAAATATTCCGATATTATCAATGTGTTTTTCTCAGAGACATATTTTCTTGAGATAGTTCCCAAGGGTATTGAGAAGGCAGCATCACTCAAAAAACTTTTGGATAAACTAAATCTTACCTCAGATGAACTCATTGCCTGTGGTGATGGTTACAATGATATCACTATGATAGATTTTGCTAGTCTCGGAGTAGCTATGGATAATGCGCAGGATGCGCTCCGGTCACGAGCTAACTTTATAACCAGTACAAATGATGAGGACGGCGTTGCAGAGGTGATCGACAAATATATTTTAAATCGTTGACTTATCAAATTAAAAATGAGATGGAGAGTGTTTCAATAAACACTCTTCATCTCAAATTTATGTTCATGATCTATAACAGCAACAATAGACTTTTTTGAGTCGTATTCGTCTATCTTTTTATTTAGGCTTTCAATTATCTTCTCTTTGTCTTGTGGGAGTGTACCCCATATATGAAAAGCTATATAATCGTGAAAGCCCTCGTATTTTATGTGCTCTCCTGATGCTATATCCATATCCTTACAGATAGTTTCAATCAGGTGCTTCTCTTCTACCAGGTTTTCATACTCTGAGGCAGGATTAAAACTGCCATTTCTGAGATCATCATAAAGAGGGGTCACCTCATGTATGAACATGGAAAAGTTAGTCACGCTGGATGCATGTAACTCTGTAAGCACTGCTGCAGTGGCCTCAGCATTCGCATATCCTCTGCTGTGTCCGGCAGAACCTGTCATTATATGGGCATCAAAGAACATTCCATATTTCAGTATGCGGCTTACGGCCTCTTTTAGCTGTGATACGGTGTTCCCTTTATTCATAAATTTTAATACATCTTCCAGTCCGCTTTCTAATCCGATATACAGGTGTTTTACTCCGTTTTCACTAAGGAGTCGTAACTCATCATCACTCTTTTTTAGTATACCTGTTACAGTGGAGTTCATGTTTATTTCGCAGCACTCAGGAAAATAATGATGTATCAGTTCAAGTATTTGCAGCAGGTAATCTGTATCCAGTGCAAAAGCGCTTCCATCCCCCAGGAAAATCTTACGAGGGTTACCACCGGCATCATATACCTTTTTTAAATCGGCTTCGACCTCGTTGATCGGTATTATCCTAAATTTAAGATCTTTGAAAAGATCACAGAACTTACACTTGTTATATATGCAACCTACCATGATTGGCAGTTTGTATGCAGAACGCTCCATTGGCGCTCTGCATATGCGGCCCTCATAATCCATATTTGTTTTATCCTTTCTCAGGCATTGACCTGATTTAAGGCATATTAAGGAGTTTTAAATCCTCTGCCTGACCTGGTTTAAGTATTTCTTTAATACACTCATAAAACTTTACCATTTCATCTGTAGGAGTAAAATATCTTGATATAACGATTGTTTTGACACGTACTCCACGATAAAAAATGGATTCTTTAAGATAGTATAATTCTATTCGGTTTTTATCTGATACATCTTTATCAAAATAAATATGAGGCACCCAAAAAACATCAGTATCCAGTATAAACTCATAGTTGCCCTCATCTGTTATTAACGATGCATCATAATCTATGTGTTTTAATAGTTCTTTTAGATTGGGTACACCTTTAATACTGTCGTCTGATACAAGGTGATATTCCACATATTTTGCCAATGCATCCTTATATACCTTTTGTGACTTGGTTTTTATCAGTTCTTTAATACGGTCTTTTATGAGATCATAATCACTATCCAGAGCAAAAGGACGTACCAGTACAACTGACGGGCATGTCAAAGCAATGGATGGAATAGATGTGATGATCAAGGTATTTTCCAGGGAATCCATATACTCAGTATTTTGTCTGTTTCGATCCCAAACGTAATGCTCTATTATCTCTATACTGTGTATTTCCTGACCGAAATGCTCTTCCAGCCACTCCTCCATAGACCATACCATGCCTGGATGTTTTGATGTCACTATCTTACAATCGATGTCTTTATGATATTTCTTTAGTGATAACTCCAGATATAGTGCGAGAAATGTTATCTCTGACTCGGGCACAACAAACCCAAAGGACATTTCAAAACAAGCTGCAACAAGCTGCGTTGCTAAAGGATAGGTCCTGTTTATCTCTCTTACATAAGAGTTATCGGTGCTGTGTCTTATGCGTATCCGTTGATATAACTTATATACATGCTGCAGGAATTTCTGTTTATCGGTGTCCGTCATCTGTAAATCTATGTTAAAGTACTTTTTGATATTATCTATAAAGTTTGTAAATGATGGCTCCCAGTCTGATACCAGTCTTCTATTTTCCGGGATATCAATTTTAAAAGTTGGCAGCTCGTTAAGTTTGGCCTGAAGATCCTGTTTATCTGAATCACTAAATTTAAAACCTGTTACTGAGTAGGTTATATCAAGTATGGCATTCATAAGATCAGATAACACTAGTTTATGATCTATGTCCTCAAGCTTATAGCCAAGATTGTTTCTGATAATCGATAAGATCAAATATTTATGGAAACCGCGTATCGCCTCTCCGGATACATGATTGTCATATTTGATAAACAACTCTGGCAAAAAATTACGTATTAATATGTCCAGTCTTCTATAGGCGGCTCCTACTTCTGGTGCATACAGGATAGCGGCACGTTCATCAAATGCATTGATCAGGTACTGCCGTTTTTCAAATTCTGTTAGATTTATTTTTAGTTTGTTATCTGGATTGATGGATACAATAGTTTTTAAAAATCCAAAACTGTCTATAGTACTTAGTATGAGATCTCCTGATAAATGCAGTTTATCCGCTAAAAAATCTATACTGATATAATCTTTTTCAAAAAGAAGTGCTGATAAAATATCATTTATATTTTTTTCGGGCATCAGAATCGTTTTTGATTGTTCTGATTCTGCCAGAATTTTTTCGCGTAAAGCTTTACTGAAATTTCTAGCCGCATAACCATGGTTACCTACATTGATAATAACAGCATCATCTTGTAGATTTTTGTTAATATCTCTGATTTCTCTCTGTAAAGTACTGATAGAAATATTAGTCTTGTTCGCAAGATAATTGGCGTTCATTCCATCAGCATTATCCAGCAAATATGAAATTATAAATATTTGTCTATTTGTGAATTCCATGTCATTGCTCCGTGCCAAAGAAAAATGAAAACTGTTATAAAGTAGGTTATATATAGGTATATCGTCAAATTTTTTTATAAAGTAACAGCGATAATAAAAAAGGCTCCAGAACCTCTTACTAAATGGTTTTGGAGTCTTTTAGATCGTATTACATGTTAAAATTATGCGCTTGTCTTTTCTGCTATTTCGTACTTATCAAGCAGTTCTAACATCTCGTCTGAGCAGTTGTCCGCATCTACAATGATCTTATCGCCAACAAATACCATCATGCCTACGATAGAACGACCATCAACATGAAATGAACAACCATCTTTTGAAACTGATACAATACAGTCATTTGTTTCTGTTACCTTTACAAACTCAGTAACAGACTCCACATCCGGTAAACGTATAAATTTCTTCATACTTTGCCTCCCTCCCTACATTATTTACACTGATCGATAATATGATATCGGTACCTTTTTTTATAAATATAAATGTCAAGCCCCATTGCCACTAAAATACATATAAAAAAATAATGGTAGTATCATTAATCCTACCATTATTTTCTCGTTAATTTTATTTTTATGCAATAACATTTATATAAAATGATTATTTAATTATTCTGACAAAATTGTAAAAAGGGTAAATAGCATGATGTTTTACGCAGGTGAACCGACATGTACATCCATATTTTTCATCTTACTCATAATGAGCTCAAAAGAAAACTCCTGAAATAAGAAACCGTATAAATGTTATATGTTAAAATACTTCTCTTTGATAATGTCTACTGGCATCTTTTCACCAGTCCATAGAGTAAAGGCGGCAGCACCCTGATAGAGCAGCATATACATGCCGTTGAATGCATTAAGCCCGCACTCCTCTGCCATCTCAAGAAGCTTTGTTTTTTGTGGGTTATAGATGACGTCTGCCACTGATAGTGGCTCGGTTACTCCAGATGAGCGGTTTAGGAGCCATGCTGAGTCTTTGATCAGATTGCCGTTAATATCTGGAGCCATGCCGATGTTGGTGGCGTTGATCAGAAGTACTGACTCAGATATCTCTCGCTGTAATACCAGATCATCATAGTCATAGACATTAACCTTACAGGCAGTGCGATCGTTTAGCTTTTTAACAACCTCTGCAGTGCGCGCCTTAAAACGGCTTTTTGCTCGCTCAAATACAGATATTTCACTGGCGCCATCAATAGCAAGCTGTACAAGGATTGCTATGCCAGCGCCACCTGTGCCCATAAGTGTTATTTTCTTTCCTACATAGTCGACTCCAGCCTGACGTGCTGACTCGGTAAAGCCTATACCATCTGTGGTGTGTCCTGTAGCGGTACCGTCATCATCTATAACGACTGTATTGACAGTGCCTGCTATATCTGCAGCAGCACTGAGCTTATCGCATAGCTGTGCGGCCTCAGTTTTGAGAGGCATGGTAAGATTAAAGCCTCGTACTCCCATCTTTTTAAAGCTGTCCAGGACCCCTCTCAGCTCTCCCTCTTTTACATCAAAGGCCAGGTATCTGTAGTCCAGGCCAAGCTGATCAAAGCTCTCATTATGCATAGCTGGTGACAAACTATGTGCTACAGGGCTGCCTAAGAGGCATATCATTTTGGTATGTCCGGATATTTCCATTGGGTATCTCCTTTTGATGATCTTTTAATGACCGTGAGGTGTTTGCTCGAGTTTATCCTTTTCATAGGTCCTATCTGCATATAGCAATCTTAGGAATGTTATAAAAAGGACAATGCCGGCTCCCCATATTGAGCGGTAGCTGACGAGACGGCATCCAATAGTGCCGATGACGGCGCCTAGTGCAAACATTACTATCATAAATCCGTGACGTCTGCATTTGAGACTATAGGATGCATCGTGTGTTCTGTAGGCCTTTATCATAAACGAACCAAACTGTCTCAAGTGATTGGTACAGAAGGTTGTTGCCATACCGACACCCTCTGCCTGTCTAAAGGTGTTAAATTGCATAGCACAGATAAAATTGAGAGTTATCTGACATATCTGATCTGGCCACTCTGCAGGCATAAGTCCTAACAAAATTACGGCAATCAGCTCAACTGCCACAAGTATGGTGTCCCATCTGACGATGTGAAGTTTTTTAATTGACCCGGCTAGTATTTCTGAAATGATTATACCTGAAAAATATGCAGTAAATGGTATCAGATAGTAAGCTGCTTTGCTGAAATTGCCATTGCCCAGGTTCATACCGAAAAGGACGATGTTGGCAGTCTGTGCGTTGCAGAAAACACCGCCTCTTAGATTATAGGTATAAGCGCCATAGTATCCGCCTACAAATATCAACGCCCAGAAGACCCAGAATTTCTCACATTCAAGAAACAGATCTTTTTCTAATTCACTATCCATTTATGTCTCTCCTTAGTTCTCACATAAAAGAGCCGGACATTTGTCCGACTCTCCATAAAAAACGAGTTTTACCCATTAAGTCTCTGACGTACTATCTCATAGGCAAGTACGCCACAGGCAACTGATGCATTAAGTGAGTCGATATCGCCGAACATAGGGATAGATGCGACCATGTCACACTTTTCCTTTACAAGTCGGGATACACCCTCTCCCTCGTTACCTATGACGAGTCCTATAGCACCCTTGAGATTTAGTCGGTACATAGTCTCGCCACTCATATCTGCACAGACAAACCAGAGACCCTCTTTCTTGAGCTCCTCAATGGTCTGACCAATGTTTGTGACCTTGGCTACCTTTGTATGCTCCAGTGCCCCTGCTGATGTCTTGGCAACAGTTGATGTAAGACCAACGGCACGTCTCTCGCGAATGATCACACCGTGGGCTCCGGCAAGATTGGCGGTACGTATCATAGCCCCAAGATTATGTGGGTCCTCAATACCATCAAGGATAAAGATAAATGGACTCTCCTCCTTGCTGCGGGCATAATCCAGAATCTCCTCTACGGAGCTGTAATGAAAAGCTGCAAGATATGCAATAACTCCCTGATGTGATCCCTGTCCGGCTATCTCATCAAGACGATCCTTCTTGACAAACTCTGGCTTGATGCCGGCCTTTTTGGCCTCTCGGATGATGGTAGAGATAGGTCCGTCATGTACACCATCCTGTAAAAATAAACGGTCTACTGCCTTTCCTGCGCGGAACGCCTCGATTACAGGATTACGACCGATGATTGTAAATTGTTCGTCTCTCATATATAGACCTTTCAAAAATTATGTGCGGAAGATAGGATATCTCCAGCATATGGTACTTAGATGTCAGAAGTGTCTGCCTCTACATCTACCTCTGCATCAGAAGTATCGGCAGATGTATCTCCATCTGAATGTTTGATCTTTCCGTATTTATCTTTGAGCTCCTGCAGATGGTTGATGCCCATGGACTCAAACTCAATGAGTCTCTCATACTGAGCTGTTACATAGAGATAACCGATGAGGGCCTCAAAGCCTGTGGCGCGACGATACTCCTGTATAGAGCTGTTTTTGCTGTGAGTCACAGACTTTTGGTTCCTGCCCCGTCTGTAGATACTCATCTCCTCATCAGTGAGCAGATCGTTGCCGATCATGTAACCCATGATCTCAGACTGAGCATGAGCGCATACAAACTCCGTTTTCATACGGTTTATGGAGTTAACAGAACCTGGATAATGTGATACCACATACTCACGCACTGCCAGATCATAAACACAGTCACCTATATACGCAAGAATAAGCGGCGAAGTCGTCTGAACGTCCACCGCTTTAAGATTTAGTTTTTGTTTATATAACTCAAAAAATGTATCTGTCATAAAATATAAAGCTTATGCTCTGCTCCATTTAACGCCTTCACGTGTATCCTTAAGTACGATGCCCATCTCAAGAAGCTTATCTCTTATCTCATCTGCCTTGGCAAAATCCTTGGCCTTACGAGCTGCCTGACGCTCCTCAATAAGCTTTTCTACCTCTGCGTCAAGATCATCCTCGGCAACTACAGTTCTGATACCGAGAACACCCATAAGCAGCTCGAGCTTTGCAAGTGTATAGTCTATGAATGCCTTGGTACTGTCAGATGTGGCTGAAACATTGGCAATCTTAACAAGCTCAAAAATAGCTGTGATAGCATCGGCAGTATTTAAGTCGTCGTCCATCTTTTGATTGAACATATCCTGCTGTGCATCAATGCTCTTGACTGCCTCCTGCTCAGCGGCTGTCATATCGCTGCCTGTAGCCTGAGCACTGAGCTCACGGAGACGCTCGATGGCTGTCTGGATACGCTCAAGAGATGTCTTGGCACTGTCCATAAGGTCTCTTGAGAAGTTAAGCGGGTTACGATAGTGTGCACTAAGCATATAGAAACGAAGTACACGTGGATCATACTGTGATGTGATATCACGTACTGTAAAGAAGTTGCCCAGTGACTTGGACATCTTCTGGTTGTTTATATTGATGAATGCATTGTGCATCCAGTAGTTGGCAAACTTCTCGTTGTGAGCCATCTCATACTGAGCGATCTCATTTTCATGATGTGGGAAGATAAGATCCTCTCCACCCGCATGGATGTCGAGACGTCCGCCACAATACTTAGGAGCCATGACACAGCACTCTGTGTGCCAGCCTGGACGTCCATCGCACCATGGTGACTTCCAGTATGGCTCTCCCATCTTTTTAGGCTTCCACAATACAAAGTCTGTAGATGTACGCTTGCCATCCTCTCCTGAAACCTTGAGATCACGGAATCCAGACTGGAGCTCGTCTATGTTTTTGTGGCTGAGCTCACCATAGTCCTTAAATGCAGTTGTATCAAAGTAAACTGTTCCATCATTGGCTACGTAGGCACTGTCCTTTTTAACGAGAGTATCGATAAGATCGATCATGCCCTGGATCTCCTCTGTGGCTCTAGGATGAACTGCCTCCTCAATGTTGAGATCAGACATATCTTTCTCTACCTCGGATATATATCTCTTGGTGATGTCAGAACACTCAACACCCTCCTCGTTGGCCTCTTTGATGATCTTGTCATCAACATCTGTGTAGTTGGAAACATAAGTTACTTTATATCCCTGGTACTCCATATATCTACGGAATGTATCAAAAACAATCATAGGACGAGCATTACCGATATGGATAAAGTTATAAACAGTAGGACCACATACATACATGCGGATCTTGCCTGGCTCGATCGGTGTGAACTCTTCCTTCATACGTGTCATAGTATTGAAAATTTTCATATAATCTCCTTTGCCTGTAGAGCCTATACAGTAAGTAATAAGTATTTACCAATGCATGCCATGTCATGGCAGCCACTCCTCAGGCTATACGGAGTTTATTGTAATCTTTTAGAGGGGACGCGTCAATATTAAGACGTAGTGAGTTTGCAGGTGTATTAAGACGTAGCGGGTTTGCAGGTGGAGAGCCGTCAGAGAGCTGTGCCTTAGACATTTGAAGTGAAATATCTATATATGAAAATGTAATGAAATTTACAGGCCAAATAAAAATGAGTCCGGCTTGCACCGGACTCATAAGTTACTTAAATATTGATTAATGATTATCTCTGATACTGATTAAAGAACTCCTCAAATGTTCTCCAGAGATCCTCCTCATTAAAGGATCTGCCCTCGCTGTTTCCATCTTCATTTGATGAATCGCTGTTACCATCCTCAGAACCATTGCTTCCATCATTTCGTGAGAAAGGATCATTGCTCTGGGATGATTTGGAGGAGCTGTTTGTGTCTGATGTATCGGCAGAGCCCAGAACTACATCAACAGTTACCTCATCGTACTTGTCACCATTTGGTCTCTGCACAGTTACTTTTACACTCTCTCCTGCGCGATACTTTGCAAGGAGTGTAGCCAATTCAGTGTAATTAGTGATACCCTGTCCGTCGATGGCGGTAATGATGTCCTTTTCGTGGAGACCCTCGTTCTGAGCATTGGTGCCCTCTGTGCGCTTATAGATAAATACGCCCTGAGGCATACCAAAGCTTGCGGCTGTCTGAGCATCGATATTTTTGACCTGGATGCCCAGGAAGCCTCTCTCAGCCTTTGGAACATCTGAGCGTGTTTCTAATGTTGAAAGTGCATCTATGACCTTCTGAGCCTTTGATGATGGAATTGAGTAGCCCATGCCCTCGATAGATGTAGATGAGTACTTGGCAACGTTTATACCGATGACCTCACCCTGCATATTGAGGAGTGCTCCACCTGAGTTACCTGGGTTGATAGCTGCATCAGTCTGGAGGAGACCTGACTCTGTTCCAGTGCTTGTTGAGACATCTCTGTTCTTAGCAGATATGATACCTGTTGTTACTGACTGACCATATCCGAGAGCGTTACCAATGGCTACAACCTGGTCACCAACCTCTACAGCATCACTGTCTCCCAGTTGAGCGATAGTAATGGCCTCCATGGTCTTTGTAGGTATGTTCTCAAGCTTTATGGCAAGAAGTGCAAGGTCGGCGGTTGCGTCTGTGCCCTTGATCACCGCATCAATAGTCTCCTCATCTATAAAGGTAACTGACAAAGACTCAGATGACTCAACTACATGGTTGTTAGTAAGTATGAGGAGCTCTGTGTCATTTTTTCCGATGATAACACCTGATCCACTGGCTGGAACCTCAGTCTCATAATTTTGATAATTTCCAAAAATTGAGAAACCATTTTGCTGATACCTGACCATATTAGTAATGGCTACAACTGATGGCATGGCTGACTTGGCTACCTGAGATACGCTGCTTACTGTGTTTGTTATGGTCTGTGGCTGTATAGCTGCGCTGCTCTTACTGCTTGCAGGAGCCTGTGTCTCTGCTGGTGCCTGTGTTTCTGATGTTGTAGGTTGAGTCTCAGTGACTACACTTGCAGACTGCTGATAAGCAATGCCGGCATGCTGAGCTGCGATATTTACACCTACCATTGCGGCTCCTGCTACTGCACCAAATAAAAGTGCCCCCGCGATTATTCCTGCTACTCGTTTCATTATATGTATCCTCCTTTGGAAACATCAGCCAATTATATTTTATGTATCTGGCTAATGTTACTGCCAGGCTTCCGTGGAAAACCTGAAACTGTCAAAACCAAAAGTTTTGTGTATGCTGTTACTACAGTCATGATTGTATAATAATGACTTTCTGTGTTCAATTTGTGTCTAATAACAGGTTTTTATTACTTATTTTATAGTCTTTTTAGAAATGGGCAGTGCTTTCAATGCTATACTCTCAATGTGTAAATATGGAGGGTAAATGTATTATTTTATAGTTAATCCCCAGGCATCTAGTGGACGTGGACGAGTGATCTGGGATAAGGTTTTGAGACATCTCAATAAAACTCATAATGCCGAAAACTTTGAGGCTTACATCACAGAAAAAAGTGGTGATGCAAGAGGGTTTGCTCATGAGCTTTCATATAAATGTCAAGAAAAAAAGACGATCACAGTCATCGGTGGTGAGGGTACTCTCAACGAGGTTTTGGATGGCGTAAGTATGGATGGAAACATGATATCCCTGGCTTATATCCCTACAAAGCCTGACAATGATATCGCTCGCTCTTTCCGTAGAAAATATAATTTAAAGGCGCAGTTAAACAGGTTGTTCAATGACTCTGATGAGGTACTTTTGGATTATGGTGTACTTAATTGTCCATCTATGAACCGTCGATTTGCTGTAAGTTCAGGTATAGGACTTGATGCTGCCATATTCCATGATCTCTATGATGAAAGGTGCGCCTGTCAGCAGAAAAAAAGCAGGTTTTACAGGATAAAACAGTTTAGTTACTTTAAAACATTTATGCGTGAGTTTATCAGGTTAAAACCTACTCGTGGATATGTGGTCCTTGACGGGGAGAAGCGACATGAGTTTAATAACATTCTGTTTATGTCTGCTCATGTCCATCCATACGAGGGTGGATATAAGGTCTGTCCTGAGGCCAGTGGCAAGGATGGGCGTTTAGACATTTGCATAGTAAGTACCAAACACAAATGGAGACTATTCTTTATTATGTTCTCAAGTGTTTTTGGCAAGCATGTTACTCGCACCGGTGTACATCTGTATAAGTGTAAGGAGGCTGAGATACACACAGCGAGAGCGCTTCCTGTGCATGTTGATGGAGAGGATGTGGGTAAGCAAAGTGATTTTACACTGACCTGTATACCTCAGAAATTAAAACTTAGGATATAAAAATTAAGGATATAAAAATTAAGGATATAAAAATTAAGGATATAAAAACTAAGGATATAGAAATTAAGGATATAGAAACTACGAGGTTAGGGAAATTTCTGAGGAAGTGTAATATAAAGATGTGAGTGTCAAAAGTCGATATCGGACCGCTTCGCGCTCCTCCCACATTCCGCACTCTCAGGCCGCAAAAGCGTCCTTACGTGCTCCATGTGGGGCGTGTCATGAAGTCTATCTCCCACTTTTGTGCAAGCACACGTGGGAGAAGACTTATGACACTAATATCATATAAAAATAACGTGTTGTATGGAATCTCGATATATCGGGAGTATCCTGTACAACACGTTTTTTAGTTGAAAAAATAGTGGATATCAAAAGACATTATTACTCACTTGTAATTTTGGCATCAATGTATTTATCACGACTCCAATATTAAAGTATACAGTATGACTCCTGTATCAAATTATAAATTATATGAGGAGAGCTACTGCCTGTGAGCTGATGCCCTCACCTCTTCCGGTGAAGCCCAGATGCTCCTCTGTGGTGGCCTTGATGGAAACCTGGTTTATATCGAGACCTAAAGCATCTGCAACATTTTTACGCATTTCCGGGAGAAAGCTCATAAGCTTAGGTTTCTGTGCAATGATGGTGGAATCAATATTGCCGATCTTATAACCCTCTCGATCCAGTATATGACCTACCTCCTGCAAAAGCTTTATAGAGTCAGCACCCTTGTAGGCAGGGTCATTGTCAGGGAAATGCTGACCTATGTCCCCTAGTGCAGCAGCACCTAAAAGTGCATCCATGATCGCGTGGGTGATAACATCTGCATCGCTGTGGCCATCAAGACCAAGCTCATAAGGGACTGTGACACCTCCAAGGATGAGCTTACGTCCTGGAACCAGTTTGTGAACATCGTATCCTGTACCTATTCTCATATTTCCTCCAAGTTTAAATATTTTCTGATATTTATTTAATGCACAGGTACCGGCACTGTGCATTTTTTTAATGATCGTCTTTTACCAATACCTCAATAGCCTTTTGCAGTTGCTTATCATCCTCGAGGGACACCATGTACTCATCGGCGGTACTGCCTAAATCTATATCGATATCCGGAGTTATGCCGACTTTGTGAATGTTAAGGCCGGATGGTATGTAGTAATAGTGAGTTGTAAACTCTACCGCTGAACCATCAACAAGAGTGGTTATGGTCTGGACAATGCCCTTGCCGTAGGACCTTGTGCCGATGACCCGTGCAACGCCATAATCCTGTAGACAGCCTGACAGAAGCTCGGCGGCGGAAGCAGTATTTTGATTTTGCAGCACTATGATAGGGATGTCTATCTCATGACCATCGCTGGCGTACCACTCCTGTCCTTTTCCGTTTTTATCTCTGGTATAGGCAAATAAAGTCTTGCCTTGCTGGAACCCCTTTTTGCCATTTGTAAATGTAGTAAGGTCATCAGGGAGTATGTAATCAATTATTGATGCTGCGACCTCGATGTCTCCGCCTGTATTGCCTCTCATGTCCATGATGAGAGCCTTTATATGGTCGTCATCCACAAGAGTATCCAGGGCGGCTTTGGCCTGTCTGCCCTCTGCTGCATAGAAGCTTGCAAAAGAGATATAGCCTATATCATCTGCGGTAAGTGTCTGTCCATCTGACTGTGCACTAACCTCATCCATGAGAGAATCCGGGATAGATATATGGAGCTTTGAGAGGGTGCCTGCAGTAACACGAGGTATCTCCACATCACCTCTTGTGATACGCATAGGTATCTCCTCATCACCTCTTTTAACAACGCACTCAAATGAGGTACCCTTATCACCCTGTATCATGTTCTGGATGACATAGGTCAGTTCCATGTTGGAGATGTCTATACCATTGACCTTGTAAAGTATATCCCCTATCTGCATGCCTGCTGCCTCAGCCGGACTGCCTGGATATACCTCTATTACGATGGACTCCTTGGTGTCCTCCATCTGGTGAACTATTGCGCCAATGCCGTAGTAGGTGCCGTTTTGCTTGGACTTCCGTGCATTCATCTCCTCTGCACTATAGTAATGTGCGTATGGATCCTCCTCTGCGAGAGATGCAAGCAGTCCCTTATAGATGTAGGTAGATGCCTTGTCAGGATCCTCAGGGAAAAGATAATTTTGATCTATAAGTGTCTGCAGTATACCCAGCTTTCTGGTAACTGCTGCCATGTCCAAAGAACCGTCAACTACCTGCGAGCTGTTTCCTGCGCCAGAGGTCGCGGCATGAGTTCCATCTATGGACTCGTTAATACCTTTATCTCCGGCCTGAAGCTCTGAAATGCTGGCCAGTGACAGGGATGCATTACCAGTCCCTCGATGATTGATGTAGTCATTGATAAATGGTGGGATGCCAAAGAAATAGACATAAAAAGTACTTCCGCCTATTGTGAACATAATAAAAAGTCCCAGGAGGAAGCCATAGACAAAATCGAAATTGCCAAAAAGAGGTTTTTTTGGCTTTTCATTTTGCGTTTCCGTTGAATTGTTAATATTTATATTATCGTTTTGCATGGAAATATTATAGGTTGTGTATCAAATAATCACAAACAAAATTTTTGTAAAGTTTAAAAATAAATAAAACACCATCGATATAGGGATGATCGATGATGTTTTATATTAAAATACAGTATTTAAGTGCTGTTTATAAGTAGTTTTCAGGATCTACATAACTGCCATTCTTACGGATACCAAAGTGAAGGTGTGGTCCGGTAGAGTATCCTGTGGATCCTACGGCGCCAATGGTCTGACCCTGAGATACCTCATCACCCTCAGAAACGCTCATACTGGATAAGTGCATGTATACAGTGTAAGTACTACTGCCATGACTGATCATAATATAGTTTCCTGCACTTGAGGAGTAGGTTGCGATGACGACCTTACCACTGGCTGCTGCTATAACTGATGAGCCGCTGGAGGCACCAATATCAATGCCTTTGTGATAAGTGCTTGCACCCTCTGTAGGTGACTCTCGCTCACCAAATCTGCTGGTTATCCTGCCGCTGCTTGGTACCGGCCATACAAATCCACCAGTCATAGTACGTGCTTTGTATGAGGACTCTGCGCTGTCAGGATCCTTGCCCGCGGCCTCAGCCTTTTTACGGGCCTCCTCCTCGGCTTTTTTCCTGGCTTCCTCCTCCTGGCGCTCTATCTCTCGCTCCATAGCCTCGATATTTGCCTCCTGAGCACGTATATCCTCATAAAGATTATCTATCTCACCCTGCTGACGGTCGATCTCATCTTGAGCTGTAGCGATTTTTTTGTTATATGAGGCAAGCTCCTGAGATTTTTCATTGAGCAGAGATTGTATGCTCTGCTGCTTGGCCAGAGCCTGTGCCTGGAGCTCTGAAAGCTGACTGTTCTCTGCCTGGAGCTGCAGCTGAGTGTTTGTTACAAGCTGACGAGTCTCATCGTATTCGTTTAGCTTTGTGCGGTCGTAATGCGCTATTTTACTAATATACTCAGCTTTATTTAAAAGATCTGACCAGCTTTTGGCATTGAGTATCATGTCTATAAAACTAGTATCGCCTTTTTCGTACATGAACTTAATACGGAGCTTCATACTTGCATACTGGTCAGACTCTTTTTGAGTTGCCTTTGCAAGTTGATCCTGAGTAAATTGGATATCAAGCTGTTTTTGAGCTATGGAATTGTTGACAGAAATAAGCTCATTTGTGATATCCGTCATATTTTTATCCAATGCTTTTATGTACGCCTTGGCATCAGTTTTCAGGCTATTGAGGTCCTCGATTTTTTTATTAACTTCCTTTTGCTCTGCCTCCAGGGCATTGATCTTACTCTTATTGTCATCAATTATCTGTTTAGAGTTGTTGATGGATTTTTGCTCCTGCTCTGCAGCCAGATTAGGCATGGCTGTACAGGTAAGGGACAGGATCATTACTGCAGTTAATATATTTAATTTGATTAATTTGTGTTTTTTCATAATATAAAAAATCAAAATAGTATAAAAATAAAAATAGTATAAAAATCAAATCTGAAGAGATTTTCGTATGGTAAAGAATGAAACAATAAAACCTACACCCACTCCCAAAGCTAAAGCTACAGTTATCATGGATGGATAAATGGTCTGTATAGGGATAGGCGCAAACAAGGTACTGATACTCAGGAAATGACTATTGACATAGGTCACTGCTCTCTCATAGATAAAGTAGATACCTACAAGTGGGATGACAGCTCCAAAAAATCCCAGCACAACGCCCTCCACAAGGAAAGGCAGACGTATCATAAAGTTGGTGGCACCGATCATTTTCATTATTTCATTTTCTCTGCGGCGGAACTGCGCTGCAACAGAAATAGTATTTGAGATCAAAAATACTGAAACTGCTAAAAGCACGCCTATGATTACAGCACTCAGAGATGAAATGATGCGATTGATGGAACTAAGTCCCTTGATAGCGGCATTGGAATAATTAACCTGTCGCACTGCATCAAAGGTATAAAGCCAGTCAACTATAGCCTGTTGATCCTGTATGTTATTAAGGAAGATCTCATAACTTTGTGACCCCGCCAGAGGATTGTCCTCAGCAAAGGCCTGAGCCAAAAGCTCATTGTTTGCAAAATAGTCTGATTTAAACTCATCCCAGGCATCCTCTGCAGAGGTGTATCTGGCACTTTTTACCTCAGGTCTATTGACTATTTCCTGCCCTACAGACTGTATGGTCTCAGGAGATGCATCGTCATCAAAAAATACAGTTATACCTACAGTTGTCTCTGCGGTTTTTGCCATGTTCTGAACATTGGCAACTATGGCAAAGAAAAGACAGAATAAAAATATACAAGCTGCAATAGTTGCTGTTGATGCGGCTGAAAATAGTATATTGTGAAATATGTTTTTAAATCCGGAGCGAATGCAGTAGCCCCATGCATTTGGCTTCATCATTATGCATTCTCCTTTCTACTGTGAGGACGATGTGATCCCTTTAGTCCTCTGAGTCCCTTTGGAGAGCCTGGTGCTGAGTGGTTGTTATCCCCAGGGCTGGCTGCATTAGCGGCTGACTCTGAGCTGGAAGTGTCAGTGTCAGTCTCGGTGTCGTTTTTGGCGTCAGTTGTGTGATCAGGTAAAGCATCTGTGCCACTGTTTTCTGTAGCTGCAGGCTCCTCCCAGTCCTCGTCCCAATCATCTGTCCAGTCATTGGTCTGCTCATCAGCAGGATCCTGCTCGTCCTCTAAAGACTCCTCATAACTATCCTGATCTCTACCGGATGGCTCCTGGTAAGTGTCATCACTGCCCATGGACTCATCAGGACTGTCATCATAGTCATCATAGAATCCGCCGGTACTATCCTCATAATCGTCATCATAGTAGTAACCTGATGCAGGTGTATCAGAGACTATCTCTCCCATAGACATACGGACTGTGCGCTTTTTCATGGTAGAAACCAGCTCACGGTCATGGGTTATTACGATTACAGTTGTACCTTGCTGATTGATACGATCGAGGAGCTTCATGACCTCGAGAGCATTATCATGATCCAGGTTACCGGTTGGCTCGTCGGCAATTAGTATCTCTGGTTTATTGACCAAAGCTCTGGCTATAGCGGTACGCTGCTGCTCTCCGCCACTGAGCTGCCTCGGAAAAGAATTGATCTTGGAGCTGATACCTGTAAGCTCCATAATATGATTTACGTTTTCATGTATCTCTGCATTGGACTTTCCAATGATAAGCTGTGCAAATGCGATATTCTCGTAAACGGTACGATCTGACAGAAGTCTGAAATCCTGGTAAACCACACCGAGGCGACGACGATACTTAGGTATATGACGCCTCTTGAGCTTGCCAAGATCAGTATCATTTACAACAATACTGCCATAATCCGGGTCCAGCTCTTTGGTTAAAAGGCGTACCAAAGTGGACTTGCCAGAACCGCTGCGGCCCACAATAAAACAAAACTCGCCATCTTGTATGGTGAGATTTATATCCTTTAGGGCGGTTACCCCGGTTCTATAGGTTTTTGATATATTTTTAAGTTCTATCATTTATAAAACTCTTTCTATAATTGGAAATGGTGTTCTAGTTATAAATAATAAAAAAAGCCGGCTAAAGTGTAAACACCAATAACCGACTTTTGATATTTCAATTATCTTAAGTTTCGTAAGGATTAGTAATCAATAGACTCCATATACTTCATGTACTTAACTACCATGAGGGCGATTTTGAAAGTAATGGCATCATCAAACACTCTAAGGTCAAGACCTGTTGAACGCTGAAGCTTATCCAATCTGTATACTAAAGTATTTCTGTGGATGTAAAGCTGTCTTGAAGTCTCTGATACATTAAGGTTGTTCTCAAAGAACTTGTTAATTGTTGTAAGAGTCTCCTCATCAAACTCATCTGGAGAGATATTTGTAAAGATCTCCTTGATGAACATCTTGCAAAGAGGAAGTGGAAGCTGATAGATCAGACGGCCGATACCAAGACGATTGTAAGCGATTATGTTTCTATCCTCATAGAAGATCTTGCCAACCTCGAGGGCCATTTTAGCTTCCTTGTAAGACTTGGATACGTCCTTGATCTCATTGACAACTGTACCAAAGCTTACACGTGCCTGGATCATAGCCTCTGTCTCAAGCATATCAAGGATTGTCTCACCGACATGATAAATCTCGTCGGCGGTCTCGTTAGGCTTGACCTCCTTAACGACAATAACATTTTTCTCATCAACTGCTGTGACAAAATCCTTGGTCTTGGTAGCAAATAATGTCTTTAATGCATCAAGAGCACCTGAATCGTTAGTACCCTTTTCTGTCTCGATGATATAAACTACTCTCTTGACACCGATATCGATGTGGAGTTTTTTAGCACGATTATAAATATCAACTAAAAGCAAGTTATCAAGAAGGAGGTTCTTGATAAAGTTATCCTTGTCAAATTTCTCCTTATAAGCAACAAGAAGTGTCTGGATCTGGAATGCTGCAAGCTTACCTACCATATAAACATCATCTGTGTCACCCTTTGCAATAAGAACATACTCAAGCTGATGTTCATCAAATATCTTGAAGAACTGATAACCACCAACAGCCTGGCTGTCTGCCTGTGACTCGGCAAAGGATGAAACCATAGCCTCTGTATACTGCTCATCTGAGAAGGTTGATGCAAGAATCTTACCATCAATGTCAGCAATTGCAATATCAACTCTTGTAATGCCCTTGAGCGAATCAATTGTGCTCTGTAATACCTGATTTGATATCATAGTTACTCCTATCTAAACGGTGAAATATAATTGGATCCGTTATTACTACCCATAATTAATGATATTTTACTAAAATCAACATTTAAGTTCAAGATTTCTTTATAGGATATATTGAATAAGTGAAAGATTCAAGCATAGATTTGGTTTTTTATTAAAGACAAGATGCATAAAAAAGAAGGACAATACTAAACAATAAGCACAAAAAATCGAGTGCAATGAAAAAGACCCGGGGGTAATCCCGGGTCTGGAAAGATCTTTAGGCAAGCAATAAATGCTTAGTTTGTAATAGTCTTTTCTGTCTCTTTATCGAATACGTGGATCTTTGTCTCGTCAATAGCGAATGTGACATTTGATCCTGTACGAGCTGTTGTCTTAGGGTTAACTCTTGCAACCCATGATGCATCTCCAAGATCGAAGTAAAGGAGTGTCTCAGCACCGAGCATCTCATATACCTTAATCTCAGCCTGAAGTGTCTGCTTTGGATGAGCTGCTACGAAATCAGCCTCGTCATGCAGATGCTCTGGTCTGATACCAAGAGTAACAGTCTTACCAACATAGCCACCCTCTCTGAGCTTAGCTGCCTTGGCCTCGTTAACTGCGATTGTGTGACCAGCAAATGTAAGAGTAATATCACCGTTTGACTCTCCACACTCTGCATCGATCATGTTCATCTGAGGTGAACCGATGAATCCTGCAACGAACTTGTTGCATGGTGTATCGTAAAGATTTTCTGGTGAATCAACCTGCTGGATAATACCATCCTTAAGAACAACGATCCTTGTACCAAGAGTCATAGCCTCTGTCTGATCGTGTGTTACATAGATGATAGTTGTCTCAAGTGACTTGTGGAGCTTAGCGATCTCTACACGCATCTGTGCTCTCAGCTTGGCATCGAGGTTTGAAAGAGGCTCATCCATAAGGAATACCTTAGGTCTACGAACAATAGCACGTCCCATAGCAACACGCTGTCTCTGTCCACCTGAAAGAGCCTTTGGCTTTCTGTCAAGAAGGTGCTCAAGATCAAGTATTCTAGCTGCCTCATGTACCTTCTGATCGATCTCATCCTTAGGTACCTTACGGAGCTTAAGACCAAATGCCATGTTGTCATATACTGTCATATGAGGATAAAGAGCATAGTTCTGGAATACCATTGCGATATCTCTGTCCTTAGGCTCTACATCGTTCATCCTCTTTCCATCGATCAAAAGATCACCGCTGGAAATATCCTCAAGTCCGGCAACCATACGAAGGGTTGTTGACTTACCACATCCAGATGGTCCTACGAAAATAATAAACTCCTGATCCTTAATATCAAGATTGAATTCCTTAACGGCAACGAATCCGTTAGGATACTTTTTTGTGACGTCTTTAAGTACTACACTTGCCATAATTGCATCTCTCCTTATCAGTTATATGATCTAGTAAATAGCCATAATTAAAAATTGCTTTTGCAACTATGCGTATAATACATTAATCAAAAATCAATCTCTAGGGCACAGCTTCCCAAAAAAGGGTGTCAAAATTTAGACAAAGTGTCAGTGAGGTTGACCGGTTTTGTTAATAAAGACAAAAAATCGAAGTTTTTGTAATCTTTATCTTGCCTTCTTTCAGCAATTTGCCCACAGCGCGCTTAAAAGCGGCCTTTGACATGCCGAAATCCCTCTGAATTTCGTCAGGTTGTACAGTTTTGTCGGTGTAAGGGACGTGTCCGCCGAATTTTTCCTTCAATATTGCCAATACCTCATCGGCATTTTGCTCATAAAAGTAGGTCTTAATTTCGTCATTTTTAATAACGGTCGCCTCTTCATGCTTTTTTGTATACATTGTGGCGGCAAGACGACTTGAGTGGTCTACATAAAGATATACCTCTACAGTATCTCCTTTTTTAACCTCATATCTCATCTCGTGATATGGGAGCAGTACATCTCTTTCAAGACCAATATCTATAAATGCACCTATTGTAGTCACATCCTTGACCATGACCTTGGCTATGTCACCTACCACCATGAGAGGTTTTTTTGTGGTTGCTATAAGACGATCGCGAGAATCCTTGTATATAAAAACAGATATCTCATCTCCGATGTTTTTGCCGTTTGGAACCTGCTTTTTAGGTAAGAGTACAGATGCTCCCTCGCTGTCCTCGAGGTATACTCCAAAATCTTTTTCTCTTGTTATCTTTAGTGTTTGAATCTTTCCTAATTCTATCATTGTTATATTACCTTTCACTTTTATGATCCTATAGAAAATGCTAAATGTTTAACTCAGGCATTTTCTGTGTATTTATAGTTTGAGCTGTTATTGATCTATGAAAACTCTATGTTACAGAAAACGTCTCCATTTTCTGACTGTAAACTGACCACTACTCCCCCATTGGCTGTTTCTCCGTATTTTGGGATCATCATATCTCCAAGTACAGCAGCCTTACGATACTCAGCCCTGATGCGACCGGAGGTGAAACCTGCCTTGCCCTCAGTTGCTGCTGTAAGTACATCATCGGCAATCTGAATGTACTGAGCGTTGTTTACATGATGGTTTGTGTCTATATGATGCTGCTCGATCTTAATTGCTGGAGCCACCAAGAGATCATCTGGCTCCAGGATCTTACGATCAGATGGTGGGAGCCCAAGCACATCCTCCATCTCGCCAAAAGGAGCTATCATATCCTCCTCGATCTTGACTGGTCTCATACGATCTGTGTCAAAGCAGAACCAAAGACTGTCAGCTCTCAACAGAAAATTACCTATAGCATCCTTTACCCAAAAGTTACGATGGGCAAGTACTCCGCGGAAAGCGTGTGGACTTGTGCCTATTGTGATCCTCTCACATAATCTGGGCATCCTCTCTATATAGATATCCCAATAACTCAGGAGCCAGGCCTTGTGCATCTCGTTGAGATGATCCACAGTGAGACCAACATCTGCAGAATGGAAGGTGCTGCAATCTTGAAGATAATTTACTAATGCTGTTATTGTAGTAGTCTGTGACTCATCTGTCTCTGAGTAGCGGACTCTCTCGTTAAACTCGTACATTTTTGCCCTTTCTGTATTGTGACTATGCATTGTGCGCTGTATAAGCAGAACCTGAGTATAAAAAAAGCAGGATTTACGTTACCGCAAAACCTGCTTAAAAATTATGGTTTATAGGTGTTACGTCATCTCGCGCATCTGTCATCCAGTCCAACAGATATAGTAATCAATGCATATTTAAGTTGAAAACATTGACGATATATTAACCGCAATCAACATTAAAATCAATAGTAATATTACACATAGATTTTAAAATGTCAGCTGATCATGCGTCCATTATGCATCAGGCATTGAGCTCTGCAGGATCGATCTTAAATCCCTCGAGCTTTGATGTACAGTTAGGACATCTTGTGGCATCAATGTTGATGGTTGACTTGCAGTATGGACACTCCTTGGTTGTTTCTGGCTCAGGAGCAGCCGCCTCTTCCTTACGGAGCTTGTTCATCGCCTTTACAAAAAGGAATACAACAAAGGCCATAATGAGAAAAGAAATAACCTGAGTTATAAACTTGCCATATCCAAATACAGCACCCTGCTCAACTGCCTCGGCATAAATCTTGGTTTCCTGACCTGCGAGTGGCAGGAACATATTGTTAAAGTCAATCTTTCCAGTGAATATGGAAAGAATCGGCATGAACAGATCATCAACGACGCTCTTGACTAAAGCAGTAAATGCAGAACCAATGATCATACCTACAGCAAGGTCGATCATGTTACCCTTGACAGCAAACTCTTTAAACTCTTTTAAAAAATCTTTCATCTCAAGATCCCCCCTCTGCTCCTAAACATAAATTCCACCTGGAGCTCTGCTTTTTTAATAATTACATTTTACTATTCTTAAGATAAAAATACTATTGATTTTTTAAAAAACTAAAGCGCCATCTGGACCTACGAAATGTGGCATGCCATCTGTGCCTATAGCATAAGTGTTGACATCCATAAATCCAATATCATTGAGATGATAGTACTTGTCATTATAGAGTACCCACTCATTTTTAACGAGCTGTCCATCTCTGAAATATACCCATCCATAGCCCCAATCCTGCCACTGTGTTGCAGGCTGTGTCTGCTCGGCGGCAGTCTGTCCAGCAGCTGGTGTATTCATGGCATCTGCTGGTGATGAGCCGCTGGTTGAAACAGAACCTGAACCTGTTGATGAGCCAGGTGCAGCGCCAGGTGTAGCGCCTGAGCTTGAGCTGGAACCTGAACTTGAACTTGAACTGGAACTGGTTGTAGCAAGCTTCTTGAGATAAGAGCTTGTTACCTCGAGTGTGTCTGACTCGGATGAGGACTTTTCATCCTCACCAGTACTTTTCTTGCCGGATGTGATTATAAAGGTGTACTCACCGGTTTTGCCGATCTTTCTTATATATGAGGTGAGTTCCTTCTTACCGGCTGTTGTTGTGGTAGAGATACCTGACTGCTTTTTCTTGTCATCAACATATATTGCAATGGTAGCATTGGCTCTGTCATCTGACTCTCCCCATGTTGCATAAACATGCATCTTGCCATCGGCATCCTCTTCCTCCTCCCATGAGGCATCACTTATGGTGTAGTCCTTATCTTCTTGCTCTTTTGCATAAGATGTCATCTGACCTAAATATGCACCGGCTGGTGTTGATGTAACGAGTACTGCTGCCATAAAAGCTGCGGATAATTTTTGTAATCTCATTTTTTCCTCCATACTACTCTCTGATAGTTTGATTAAATCATGTAAAGACATGTTTTTTACTACAGTATATTCTAATACAAGAACAATAAATTTAATAATGATAATTAAATTAATTATAGAGACGCCATTTAAAGATTTCTGTAAAAAATTTTACCTTTTCCTTTTACAGTAGGCTCCTGGTTTCCGCCTGCGCCGGATATATCATCTCCGGTCTCGGAGGCAGCAAGAAAAGAGAGTCGATCCAACTGCTCTCTTTTACTGTAGTACTCAGCCTCACGGCCGTCCTCCCTCCACCACTTGTGGAAGGTATCATCATCGTCTGTCTGATGATGATACTCCATGTCCATAAGCAGCTCCTGTACTTGGATTTTTAGTTTTTCGTATTCATCTCTATACATATTTGCTACCAGATCGTTGTTTTTGCGAATGTCTCCGCCGGAAACATTGACACTCACATCATAATATCTTAATGCCCTGACGGAATCATCATACATTCACACGTGAACGTGATGCAGAACTAAGTTTTTCAACCATTAACTATAAAATAGCCAATAGGATTATCTGCGGGAGTCTCTCCATATCATGAACTCATCAAGAGTCATATCCTCTGCATCATCATCTCTATAATACTTACTTTCCGAATAATTGACCACAGGGTAAACGGTGACCTCGCAATATTTACTGATGTCTTTTAGCTCTGATTCTGAAAATGTGTAGGCACCATTGTAACTGTATGAGTTATCGTGTCTATAGGTATCAAGATCTTTTTTATTATATACCTCAAATATCACGGATCTCTCATCATCCATTTTTACGGAATAAAAAAGATTTTTTGATTGTTGCCTATAGGACTCAAATTTATCAATTATTTCCTGATAATTATCTTTTTCATCAGCAGGGATCTGCAGGGTGAAATTAACGCTGGCATACTCATTGTAATTATCAGGAACATCATCCCCAAGGTCATCTATTTTGCACTCAGCATTGTACTGATAACATAAATATTTCTCTGAGAACAGATCATAAGGGAGGTTACTGAGGCCAAAGCCCTCTGTGGCCCAGCCTATTTTGGCAAATCCCACAGTCACGATACAGGTGCAAATAAAAAATACTATAGGTTTTACACTTATCTTTATGGTCCTTTTGTATATGAAGGATGCTACCACATATATAAAGAACAGCAGCAGATAATAGAACTCAAGTCCACTGAAGGAGGTGGATACCAGCGACCATGCCAGGTCAAATAATATCAGTATCAGGTAGGTGTTGATTATAAATGGATATGACAGTATATGATCTGAGATCTGTCCCGCTCTCTCTGACTTACGATCTATAAAGTTTAACTTTAATAAAACGATCGAGAGGATCACAAATATTATCATAGGAACGAGATACTCTGCATGAAACAGAACATCGCTGCTCTCTTGCTCCAGGAGTAAGCTCATATTTGATACGGTCATATAAAGTGGTGATAAATATTTACCTATCTGATTTACAAAGCTGTCGGATGGAACATTTCTGCCGGCTATCATACTAAATATAAATGCTGATGCAGAGGTGCCTACGACTGCCGGGAGTAGTGCATACGCTCCTATCATGATTATGCCATCAAGTATGGAGTTGGCCAAAATATATACTGCTGAGTGTGCCAGCACCAGGACCATCAGAGCAAAAGCTGCAAACAGCTGGATGGCGGCTAATCTCGCGATAGGTAGTATATCGTGCGCTCGTAACAGCCACACAAGAGTTGTTCCTACCAGGAAGCTGCCATAAGACATCATCCAGGAGAATACAAGATTGGTGATTAGCTGATCTCTACGTGATACAGGGAGTGCCAGATACATATCTACACTGTTCTTTCTGTGAATGTAGGAGAACAGAAAGACTGGTGCTGCTACGGACATGACAATTGACATGAAGAGACCTATATATGCGCTATCTATAAATGTCTCTATAGGATACTCCGGGTCATAGGATGTAAATGGAATCAATTGAAATGCTATGTAGATCAGTACGAAAAAAATAATTGATATTTTGCGGCTTTTGATCAGCCATTTAAAATAACTCATATTCATACTCTTTTACCTCTGCTTTCAAGCTCATAAATGAAAAGCTCCTCAAAGTTAACAGGAAGAATATTAAGGAGCATAGGGTCCATGGCTCTGAGCTGAGCCTCCACTGTATCGATGTCACCACGTATTACCAGTTTGTAGACCTGCCCTTCCTTTTCATATTGCAGGATGTCCAGATTTTTGAAATCTTCTTTCTGGAGCTCATCCTTAAATGCCAGCTGATATTTATTGATATTTTCTTTGGATTCTGAGAGATCCCCGCCTGACATAATGCTTCCGTTTTCCAGCATAGCAAAGCTGTCACAAATGTCTTCAAGCTCCTTCAGGCTGTGTGATGAAATAATGACGGAGACATTCTCATCCTCAATAAGATTTGTTAAGGCGTTTTTAAAATGGAGTCTCGCAATAGGCTCAAGTCCATCATATGCTTCATCAAGGAGCAACAGCTTTGGATGTATGGATAGTGCAAAAATCAGTGACACCCTACGCTTCATGCCCTTGGAAAATGTGGCGATGGATGCTTTGGGATCAAGCTCAAACAACTTGAGATATTTCTCAAAAGCCTGATCATCAAAGTTGTACATGGTTTGATAAAAGAGCTTGGTACTGTTTATGGTTGCGCCCATAGGAAAATAGGCGTCGTCACTTACAAAGGCTATGTCCTTTTTGGCAGACATATCATTGTAGGTGCTCCTGCCGTCCAGCATGATGCTGCCCTGCTCTGGTGCATAAACACCTGCTATAAGACGCAGCAGTGTTGACTTGCCGGCGCCATTGACACCCACCAATCCCACGATGGATTTGTCGGAAACGGTAAGATTTAGATTATTTAGAACCTGTTTTTTGCCAAAGTTTTTGGATAAGTGTTCTATCTTAAGCATTGTTGTCCTCCCCGTATATCTTGTCTATCGCCATGATGATCTCATCTTTGGTGATGCCACTGGCTTTTAGTGGCTGTAAAAGGGATTTGATCTGAATCAGTTTTGAACTCTCGATACTTATATCTGCGACATAAACTCCCTTTTTAGGAAGATTGTACACATACCCCTTTTGCTCCAATTGGGCATAAGCCTTGGCGACTGTATTTGGATTTATGCCATTTTCGGTGGCGAGCTGTCTTACAGATGGGAGCTTGTCACCGGATTTCAGAACTCCAGCCTCGATAAAACTTAGTATCTGAGATTGTATCTGCTCAAATATCGGCTCTTTACTCTGTAGATTTAAAAGAAACATATTTCTACCTCGCGTTCTGTACTATTTGTATCATCTGTACTAACTGTACTACTATTCTTACAGAATACAAGTGTAATTTTAGAATTTCAGAAATTGGTAATATTTATGAAATGATTTTTGACAGAGAAAAATTAATGCTGAAATATTTGCATTGGGATATTTGTATTGAAGTATTTGTATTGAGATACAAGAAATCTGAAGTATTGTATTGAGATATAAAAAATCTGAAATATTTTTACTGAGATACAAAAAATCTGAAATATTTTATTGAGATATACGTATTGAGATGCAAGGAATCTGAAATATTAGTGTTTAAAAAGTTATATTGAAACAAAAAACCGGACTCATATTGAGTCCGGTTAAAGAGCAGCGCTACCAGGATTCGAACCTGGGAATGACGGAATCAGAATCCGTTGCCTTACCACTTGGCGACAGCGCTATAATGACATGTTGTCCACTCACCTGCAATAAGATAGCATCTTTTTTAATATATGGCAAGTGGTTTTTAAAAACAAAACCGAACTCTCATTGAGTCCGGTCAAAGCAGCGCTACCAGGATTCGAACCTGGGAATGACGGAATCAGAATCCGTTGCCTTACCACTTGGCGACAGCGCTATTTGTTTGTGTCGCTTCAAGCGACTTGTATATATTACAAGACTTGTTATATCTTGTCAACAACATTTTGAAATTTTTTTGACGCCGGAAACCATACCGAAGACCATATCGAAAATTGTGCCGAAAACTGCGGAAAACCATGCTTGAAAACATAGCGACAATCATGCAAGGACCATGCAGGAAAACCAGCCGAAGACCATACCGTAAAACCAGCCGAGGATCATGCCGGAAATCATGCAGGAAAACAATGTAAATTGTAAAAGTAACTTCCACCCTTCTTACCAGAAGAATGGAAGTTACTAATTTAAGATCCACATAAAATATAAGGACTCAAGATAAAAATTGTTTTTTCTATGTCAGATCAAGGCTTAAAACTTTAAGTAATTGCCGCGGTACATTACTCCTTTGTATACTCAAGAAAACCATCAGTGTAATCCTGATTGCCATCTGCATCGATCCACATGGCCTCTATATGTGATGCTCTCTCACTGCCTGATATAGAGCTGGTTCCATCATTTATTGACTTGATAAGAGCTTTTCCGTCCTCAGCACTCATACAGAACAATGCAGTGGACAGAGCATCCGCCAGAGCTGAGTCGTGTGTGAGTATGGTGACACTGCGGTGGTAATCTGCAGGATAGAGAGTATCAGGATCTATGATATGATGATAACGCTTGCCGTCAACAGTGTAGTAACGCTCGTAATCACCAGAGGTCACCAGTGACATGTTATCAAGATAAGTCATAATAGCATATTGATCACCGGATAGCGTATCGCGATAGGTAGGACTCTCCACAGGACATACCCATTTTGTTTCATTGTTTTTGAGTCCTATGGCCCTCAGGTTGCCACCAAGATTTAGCATAAAACTATCGGAGCCTGCCTTTTCTATGAGCTGAGCGGCGTCCTCCGCAGCATAGCCCTTGGCTATACCACCTACGTCGAGACTCATCTCTGGATCCTTGAGAAATACAGTGTGAGCCTCATCATCGATTATGATGTCATTTATATCTGTGTGCTGCGCTGCCTCCTGGAGGGCAGTCTCATCAGGTAACTCTCCTTTTTCTGGATATGCCATACCTATCTCACGTTTTTCGTGCCAGAGCTTGAGTACAGCGCCATAGGCGATATTGACCTTGCCGTCTGTCAATGTATAGATATCCTTGCCCCACTTGATGAGCTCGATGAGCTTGTCATCTACCTCCACTGGCTTAATACCTGCATTGTCATTTATGGTTTTTATATTGTTTACACCCTCATAATCGTTATATATATCAAAAAGCTTATGCTCATTTAGGAGTAACTCATGTGAGTCCTCATATCTTTGATTAAAAGTGTCCTCATCAGGCTCGTAGCCTATCTCCATGGAAACTGTATCAAAGGTATCGAGAAACTGCACGTTAAATCTGTTTTTTTGGGGTACCCTGGCAGCACATCCTGTGGCAACTAAGGATATTACTGTAGCAGCCAGTATGGCTGTAGTCGCTATAAAATTTCTACTAAAAATATTTTTTCTCAATTGTAACCTCTTATATTTGTGTTTTGATGAAGATAAAACCCTTTTAAACCTGCGAATGTTTACACTTGTCCAAAAAGGTTTTAAACTACGCAATTATAGCACATGATTTGCAAATTGACTTTGTGTGTCTGGTGTATTATATTTTGTAGGTACGATTTTTGTACAATAATTCTATATTGATACTCTACATGTTACCAATATAGTTTATTATTACTCATATGGAGATGTACCCAAGAGGCCGAAGGGGGCGCACTCGAAATGCGCTAGGTCGGAAACGGCGCCAGGGTTCAAATCCCTGCATCTCCGTAAAAAGCTGCGAGAAGATTTCACTTCCCGCAGCTTTTGTTTTTTCAATTTATATATTGTGTAAATATCAATCAAAAAGTAAAAAGCTATATGCTTATTATGTCTTAAGGGCTCCTTCATGCTGTGTGATGAAATAATGACGGAGACATTCTCATGATGAGTTGCTCATTTAAGATATATTGGATCAATATGCCTTTTTCGTTAAAGTCGTTACACTAGCTTTGTAGTCCACTTGGTACAGTCCCATATCTCTGTAGCGATACTCTGGTAAAACTCAGGCTCGTGACAAACCATGAGTATGCTGCCCTTGTACTCAAGCAGGGCTTTCTTTAGCTCATCCTTGGCATCCACATCCAGATGGTTGGTAGGCTCGTCCAGAACCAGTATATTGGATGGACGGTTGAGGAGCTTACATAAACGCACCTTGGCCTGCTCTCCACCAGAGAGAACACGTATCTTACTCTCTATATGCTGACTGGTGAGGCCGCATTTGGCAAGGGCGGCACGCACCTCTGACTGGTTGAATCCAGGGAACTCATCCCATATCTCCTGGAGACTGGTATTGTCATTGTCCCCTCTAGTCTCCTGCTCGAAGTATCCTATATCCAGATTATCGCCGAGTTCTATGGAACCGGATATAGGCTGTATAAGTCCGAGTAGACTCTTTAAAAGAGTGGTCTTACCTATACCATTGGCACCAGTCATTACTATGCGACTACCACGCTCCATCTCTAGATTTAACGGGCTGGAAAGAGGTTCGTCATAGCCTATTACCAGGTCCCTGGCAGAGATTAGGTACTTGCCTGGAGTCTTGGAGTACAGGAAGTGGAACTCAGGCTTAGGTTTTTCCTGTATCTTATCGATACGCTCCATTTTATCCAGCTTTTTCTGACGTGACATGGCCATATTTCTGGTTGCCACTCTCGCTTTATTACGTGCCACAAAGTCCTCAAGATCGGCTATCTCCTGCTGCTGACGTTTATAGGCAGCATCCAACTGTGCCTTTTGAGCAGCATAGACCTCCTCAAAGTGATCGTAGTCACCCACATATCTTGCAAGCTGTTTATTATGCATGTGATATATGATGTTGATCACGCTGTTAAGGAAAGGAATGTCATGAGAGATCAGGATAAAAGCATTTTCATAATCCTGCAGATACTTTTTAAGCCATGCAATGTGATCCTCATCCAGGTAGTTGGTAGGCTCGTCCAGCAGTAGTATCTCTGGCTTTTCCAGCAGGAGCTTACCTAAGAGTACTTTTGTCCTCTGACCGCCAGACAGCTCTGTGACATCACGGTCCAGCCCCAGGTCCAGGAGTCCCAGTGCTCTTGCGACCTCGTTTACCTTGGCATCAATGAGATAAAAATCATGTGCTGTGAGCAGCTCCTGCAAGGTTCCGGCCTCATCCATGTAGGCGGCCATTTCATCCTCTGTTGCGTCAGCCATCATGCCGTAAAGCTCATTACATCTCCCGTCCATCTTGTATAACTCATCAAAAGCACTGGCGAGAACACTGCCGATGGTCATGCCGGCCTTGAGCACAGCGTGCTGGTCCAGGTAGCCCACCTTTACGTGTTTGGACCACTCTATTTTGCCCTCATCAGGCTGCAGAGTGCCGGTTATGATACTCATGAATGTAGACTTACCCTCACCATTGGCGCCAATCAGGCCGATATGCTCTCCCTTGAGTAATCGGAAGGATACGTCGTCGAAAATTGCTCTGTCGCCAAATCCATGGGTCAGATGCTCTACATTTAAAATACTCATTAATTAAGGCTCCAATCCGCCACTATAAGTGGCTGTTTATATGTTTGTCGTCTATATACATATCTTTGCATACAAAAGCCTGTTTCCGTGGAATAAGGCGGAAACAGGCCTGAAAGACAATATAATATGAAACTTGTTTTATCACAAGGATTATCTGCAATACTTATCAAAAAAAGCATCAGCAGGTATAGGTTTTGAGTAGTAGTATCCCTGTAGAGTGTCCACATCACAGGTGCGTAATACATCTGCGACTTTCTTGGTCTCAACCCCCTCGGCGCAGGTCCTGCAATTATGTATCCTTGCGAGTTCTGCCAGATTCTTGACGAGACGTCTCTGCTTTTCAGAAGTATCTATATCTATAACAAACTGACGGTCTATCTTTAATGTACGGAATGTCAGATTCTTGAGTATACCTAAGGATGAGAAGCCGGTGCCGAAATCATCCAGGGCAAACTGGATGCCCTCCTGCATCAGCTGATCATTGATGATTATAAGTCTATTCATATCAACAAGGCGACATCGCTCTGTTATTTCGAGACACAGATTCCTGGTTGGAAAACCGGTATCTGCCAGAGCCTTTTCTATCCTTGGTATAAATTGCTGGTCCTGAATCTGAGCATAAGACAGATTTACGTTTAGTACAAAGTCAGGATATTTTTTTATGAATTTTACACCGTCTGTCATTGCCTGACGTAATATCCACTCACCCAAAGCCGGAAAAAGAGCGTCATTTTCCAGTACAGGTATAAAAGCGTTTGGTCCGACGACTGTTCCGTCATCATCAACCCATCTGACCAGTGCTTCAGCTCCCTTTATAGTTTCAGTATCAGTAAAAACAACTGGTTGATAGTAAAGCTGGAAATGGTGGCATCCCTCCGCAACGCTCCGACGTATTTTGTTTATAAGCTCAATTTTATATTTCTTTTCAGGACTGGCATCGCTGTTAAATATGCAGAAACCGCCCTGAAGATCATTCTTGGACTCGCTGTATGCCTGTGTAAGACATGAGAAAAGGGTGTCAATATCTATATCAAATCTGTCCAGGCGCAAAGCACCCGCATTGATAGGCACATCCACTATTTTACCGGCAAAGGAGTATCCCTCGCTCAGGACCTTGCGGTAATAATTGTAACGCTCACGGAGCTGATCCATGTTCATACTCTTAGTTACGAGAGCGACACGCATACCATCCAGTCGATAAACGGTACCAACATTACGACAATCCTCAAACAGGTATCTGGAGATATGCTGCAGCAGCATATTGCCAAAATCATATCCGTAAAGATCGTTGATCCTGGAGAAGTGTGTTGGGCCGTACATTACGATATTAACAGGGATTTTTTTCTGAATGTACAGATTTATGTCTCTGAAAAAACTCATCTGGTTACTAAGACCAGTGAGGCGATCTATACCATCGTTTATAGTCTGATTGCGTATAGCGCCACCAAAATACTCAGGGGTTCCATCATTGTCAAATAATACTATGCCACGACAAGTGCACATATAATAACGTCCAGAACCGTCTGTGGCACGATACTGCATGTCATGTCCATTGGCAGCACCACTGAAAAGCTCGTCTATACTTTTGTGATAAACTGCACAGTCATCCGGATGTATATGTGTTTCCCAGATCGTGCCTGCGTTATACATATACTCGGATGGTAAATTGAAAAAATCAACAGCTCTCTTAGACCATCTTGAATAGTCATACCTCATGTCACAAAGGAATACATCTGCTCCCTCTGCAACTACTGAGTATGACTCAAATAGGCGGTCCAGTAGCGACAAACGCTCTGCTGGAATAGGTCTGTGCTTAATATTTTCTGATTCTGTTTCGGTGTGACATGTATCGGTTGAAATGGCATCATAACAGGTGTCAACACCTATAGAATTAAATACGTCCATTAGTTATTTCACCCCTGCAATCCTTGCTTTTGCTTTAGTCTATCCTTAAATCAAAGCATAAATATCCGTATAAAAAATATACTAATATATATATCACAAAAATGTCACATGGTATTCCGGGAAAAGATTAAAAAAATATAAACATTTTAAGGGACTCTATAAGTTTTTAACTAGACAACAAAAAACCAGTATCAAGTTACCTTGAATACTGGTTTTATGCCGGTAGCCGGGGTCGAACCGGCACGTCCATCACTGGACACGGGATTTTAAGTCCCGAGCGTCTGCCTATTCCGCCATACCGGCAGCACTGCATTATAATACATAAAATATCTTTAATTGTCAATGAAAAAAGTGATTTATTGCTAAAAGGACTATAATTTCCATCCCCTATTACCGGGAGAATGGAAGTTAGTTTCACAAGTGATCAAGGTCTACGAGAAAACCGGCTGGGGTCCCTCGCTGTCTCCACCAGGTCCGGCGCCGGGTCCGTTTCCAGGTCCAATAGCAGGGCCGAACTCGGTTTCTGAAGGGCTATCACTATCTTTCGGCCCATCGGAGGATCCCTTGGTTGTTTCTTCTATCTCCTCAGAGGTTTCTTCAGTAGTCTCCTCGGAAGTTTCTTCGGTCTCCTCTTCAGTAGTCTCTATGTCCTCGATGGTCTCCTCAGTAGTCTCCTCTTCAGTAGTCTCTGCCTGTGTCTCAGCTTTTGTATCTCCGGAGGTATCCTTTTTGGTCTCCTTTTGAGTTGCTGCAGTAGTTTCACTGTCTGATGATGACTTGGTGACTCCGGTTCCGCCACCTATTTTAGGTATGGCAGCATTCTCAAGCTCACCAATACCGGTTTTTTCCTGGATATGATCGGAGATTGCTTTTACAGTATCATTAAGCTCAAAGTCTGATGCATCATCACCATACAGGAAAGGATGGAGCTGCAGTACGTTAGATGCCAATGTTGCCGGCACTACCACATCCATTTTGCCTACATAAGTTGTATCACGTGAAAATGGGAATCCAACAGCATTAACAAGGTTATAATTTTTAGCGTGTTGGGCAAGCTCCAATATATCATCAGCACCTATACTTGTTTTTATCTCTGACATAACAGTCATGGCTGTTGCTACAAGAGTCTTTTTGTCAGCGCTCTTTGCCTTTTCAAGTGCAAGCTGCAGTACCTTGCGCTGACGGGCAGTACGATTGAAATCTGTGTCCATGAGACGGAGTCTGCCATATGCTACTGCCTGCACGCCATCAAGATGATTCATACCGCTGTGCTCGAGCTGTACGGATCCAAGGCCTGTGGAGTTTACTGTCTCGGTAATAAAGGCATTGATATAAGCAAACTCAGAGTCGCTGATGTCCATATCTATACCACCCAGCATAGTGATGCCCTCGGCTACGGCTTTCCAGTTAAAGGTTACATAATCATCTATATCCAGCTGGAAGTTTCTGTTTAGAGCAGCTATTGCCTGCTCATAGCCACCCTTGAAGTAAGCCTCGTTGATCTTGTGATAATTACCCTCATCATCTATCTGGAGATAGGTATCACGATATACTGAAGTGAGGTTAACGTCTCCTGTGCGACGATTGATGCTGGCCAGCATAATGACATCACTTAGAGCTCCTGCCCCTAGATTGCCGTCTCTTGAATCAACTCCAAATACAGCGATAGTCCAGTACTTTGGCTTAAGTAGATTCTTGACCTGGCTCCAGGCAAAAAATCCACCTATAAATACCAGTAAAAGTACCAGAAGTGTAGCGAGTAAACGTTTTAATGTGTGTTTCTTTTTTCCTCTCATTGCGGCGGCGCTTCTTTTGGTTTTTGGGTTATGTACGGATGGATCAGCAGTGACCCTGCGTGAGTCAGAGTTGTTAATCCCGTAAATGCGCTCGTTTTTTGCGGCCTCTTGCTCAAGACTGGATAAATTTTTGGCTGCTGCTCTGCTGCCATAGATATTATTACGGGTCTCTGCATTGATGCCATTACGGGCAGATCTGTTACGCTGGTTGAGAGAGCTGTCTCGGTCTGTAAGTGAGTTCCTGCCCATTACATCAAGATCGTCTCCATCATAATAGCTGTCCTCATCGTAGTCGTCATAAACCGAATTACTTTTGGAGACCCTGTTACGTATCTCATAAAGTCGCTCCTCAGAACCCCTGGATCTGGCAGTCCTGCGTGGACGTCTTTTGTTATCATCGTTATTACTTTTCATAATATTTCCCTTGGTCATCCTGTATTTTCAGGATCATAGTACCTTTTTGTTTATTTAAGGTGTTTTTTTATCTCAATTACGGCATTATAGCAGAGGCAATAGGGTAAAAAAAGAACTTTAACAGTATCGACAGTTGAAATTAATAAAAAAGCTCCGTGGCGAACCACGGAGCTACATAAATATAACTTAATTACGGTTATGTTATGCGATTGTTGCTGTGTTAAGAAGCAGCATGCAGAATACCAGTGCGAAAAGAGCAACTGTCTCGATGACACCGATAACTACGAAGTAGTTGGCAGTACCCTTACCAGTAGCACCAAGAGCATCAGCAGAAGCTGCTGCAGCCTTGCCCTGGAAAAATGCTGAGAAACCGATTGCGATTCCACCAAAGATACCGATACCAAGTGAAAGAGCTGGATCGATTGTTCCTGCATTCCATGCACTTGCGATGAAGTTCATAAGAAGGAAACCGTAAATTGTCTGTGTAAGAGGAGCACCTGCAAAAGCAGTCATGATGAAAGGTGCCTGCTTACCAGCTGCGTAGCACTTTTTCCATGCTCCTACAGCAGCCTGTCCAGCCATACCAGCGCCAAATGCAGATCCTAATGCAGACAGACCAAGTGCTGCTGCCATACCAATATAAGCGATATTCATAGTCTTTCTCCTTTAAATTTAAAATTTAAACTTATTCTTTTATTTTGTCATTCATTTTAAATGGATCATACGCTATACCTGTCCACTCAAGACCAACCTGTCCGGAGAACTCAAGTACGTTAAGACGTACGCCATGTACTACTACAGAAAGGATACACATGATAATGTTGATCACGTGTCCGATGATTACAACTATTGCAGCTGCTATAACAAGCGGTCCATGATTGAGACCTGCTGCCATGTTGTTAAAGCTCTGTGCGATTGCCAGACCTGCCATACCTACGGCAAAGAGTCTGATGTAACTCATTACGTTACCGAAACAGCTTATGGTGTTCAGGAAGCTTGTAAAAGCTCCGCCGAGACCAGCCTTGATACCATCAGCAAAACTCTTGTCCGGAGACATTCCGCTGAAAAGTACTACCATGACAAAGCCGATTCCAACTGCAACAAAGATAGGTGCGACTGCTATGTTCTCTCCTAATACAAGGAAAAGTGAAAGGAGATACATCGCAACTATTACAATCATCCATCCTAAATCTGCAACAAAGCTCAAATCCTTACTATCAAGCTTCTTTTTAACTGCCAGCAAACTACCAAGTTCCATCTGCAATGCACCAACGGTGAATGAGAATTTCATGATATTGTTTTGCTGCGCTGCTGTAGATACTCCAAACTCTTCTGCGTAGTTAGCAAAACTAGGTATTACTAACGCTCTTAAGAATGGTACCTTCATCGCCGATTCCATACCGAACCAGGTTCCTGTTACAGCACCCCAGATAACGGTTGATATCGACAGAACCAAAAGCAAGAAAACAGGTGTAGTGAGCTTCTTTGTCTTAGCAATTATAATGACTGCACCTATAAGGAATATAAGTCCATATCCGCCATCACCGATAATCATTGCAAAGAATAATGCAAAGAAGAGAAGGAACCAAAGTGATATATCTGCCTCTCTGTATCCTGGCAAAATTCCAAGCATGTCATAAAGCGGCTCAATAAGTTTTGTCACCTTATTGTAACGGAGCTTAGTAGGTATAGTTTCATCATCAGGTGAAACATCGTCTACTGCATATGCCCAATTGTTAGCTGATGCACCGCTCTTGAACTTGTCAAGATCCACCTCTGGTACATAACCGGAGATCCATACGAGATTGTCATCAGCCTCTGCTGTTTCACTTGCAGAGGAGAAATTTTCCTCGTTCTGAGCCTTGATCATCTGAGCCTGAAAACTGTTTGCATAGCGTGCAGCCTTCTTTAGGGTCTCAACACAATCAGCCTCTTCCTTACGGCATCTCTCTATCTCCTGCTTGAGCTCATCGAGGCCCTTTTCAGGAAGTGAGAACTCTGTTGCAGGTATAGTAGGTGGAAGTGTTCCAAGTACTGCTAATGTATCGGTCTTTTCAACTGATGCAAGTCGGATGGACTTGATAGTCTCATCCTGCATGATCTGCTCGCACTCGGTCGTACCTACACGATAAAAGTGGAGGTTGTAACCTAGCTTCTGCAGCTCTTTAATTTCTGAAGGAGAAAATCTTCCCCATGGTTCGATTCTTTCAATCTCTGCCACAGCGGCTGATATTTCCTGAGAAAGACTGTCCTTTTTGCTGAGTGCCTCTTTGGTCTCAGCATACATTTTGTTAAATTCGTCGTCAGAAAGAACCGGAGGAGTTGTGGTTTCCTTTGATTTATCTGGCGCATAATCCTGAAGGCGTGATGCTGTTTTTGAAAGCTCTGAGAACTTTTCTATAGCAGCATGATTTGCACTCTTCCTCTCCGCCAGATGCAGAAGGCCTAAATCACGTAAGCCCTCCAGCATTTCATCTTTATGTGAAACAGTAGTAACGACGTGAACCATTTTCATTTTTTCTATCATCGTTCTGCCCCCACAAGTTTTTTCTTTGAAATCTTGCCACGTACAACTGCGGCCGTCTGCTGGTCACCGAGATAAACACCGATGACACGAATATTCTCCTTTGCCTCAGGAATCTTAACCTTTTCAAACAGGTTAACTCTCTGGGATGTGGAGCGGAGCTCCTTTTCCAAAAGGTCTACCTGCTTATTAAGGGTAGAAACCAGGGCATCCAGACGGGCAATCTCACGTAACTTTATAAGTGCAGTGTCGACCCATAAAGGATAGTCATCAACATCATAAGAGATGTCTTTGAATGTGAGCTCCTTGAAGGCTGGAAGTCTGACACCGGCAACATTTTCTGTTGTGACAATTACCTTGTCAGGCTGCACCAGATTATCAAGCTGCTTCTCAGAATCAAACAGGCTGTTCTCGGCAAATACTGCGATCCAGTCGTTTAGATTTCCGATCATGCTCTCACGTTCGGCCTCCTTTTTTTCAAGATCAGCCTTTATCTGCATAATTACCGATTGCAGCTGCTGTTTCTTTAACTGCAGGGTAGGCAGATAACGTTGGTACTGTTTCAGGTGATCCTTCTGCACTTTTTGTTCATTTTTAGTGAGTTTGATCGCCATAAACTGCTCCTTTACTCATCCAACTTCTTTGGCCATCTTTCCTTAATAAGATTTGTCTTAAGACCTGTTTCATTAGGCTCAAAGCAATCTGCAAGGATTTCCCAACCAAGATCAAGAGCAGCCTCAAGCGGAATGTTTACACTAAGATCCATGAGCTTGGACTCGAACATCTCACCATACTTAAGGAGCTTGTCGTCCCAGGCACTCATTGTAAATCCCATGGACTTTTTCTCAAGACTCTCTTTGTACTGTGCATAAAGCTTGATCATACCATCCATCAGTGCACGGTGATCGTCTCTTGTAGTACCGTTAACGTTCTGCTTAAGTCTGGACAGTGAACCGAAAGGCTCGATATGTCCGTTCTTGAGATAGAACTGACCCTCTGTAATATATCCTGTGTTATCAGGAACAGGGTGAGTAACGTCATCACCAGGCATGGTAGTAACACCAAGGATTGTGATAGAACCGGCACCCTCGATAGCAACGGCCTTCTCATAACGAGAAGCAAGTGTACTATAAAGATCTCCAGGATAACCACGGTTTGAAGGAACCTGCTCCATGGTGATCGCCAACTCTTTCTGTGCATCACAGTAGCTGGTCATATCTGTAAGAAGTACGAGTACTTTCTTACCCTCAAGGGCAAACTGCTCTGCAACTGCAAGTGACATATCAGGTACAAGTGTACTCTCAACAGTAGGGTCTGCAGCAGTATGAATGAACATTACTGTGTGGCTCATAGCGCCGCCCTTTTCAAGAGTATCACGGAATGACAGGTAATCGTCATATTTAAGTCCCATACCACCGAGAACGATGACATCAACCTCTGCCTGCATGGCGATACGTGCAAGGAGCTGGTTGTATGGCTCTCCGGAAACGGAGAAGATAGGGAGCTTCTGGCTCTCAACCAGTGTATTGAACAGATCGATCATCGGAATACCGGTACGAATCATCTTTTTAGGAACGATACGCTTTGCCGGGTTAAATGAAGGACCACCGATATCAATCATGTTTTCTGTAAGGGCTGGACCATTGTCTCTTGGAATACCAGCACCATCAAAGATACGGCCTAAAAGGTGCTCTGAGAAAGAAACCTGCATAGGTCTTCCGAGGAAACGTACTGGATCATTAGTACTTACACCCTGTGCGCCGGCAAAAACCTGGAGTGAAACCATGTCCTTGTCCAGCTTGATAACATTCGCATAACTGTCACCTACAAGAGCCAGGTCACCGTTACGGATGCCCTCAGCCTTGACGGTAACTACGTTACCGACAATTGACTCAATTTTTGTATATACTTTCTGCATAAGACCTCCTAAGCTAATGCCTTCGATTTAAAGAAATCCGTGATCTTATTCTTCTGTGCTTCAAACTCAGGTGTCTCAAAAAGAGTTCCATGCCAATCAAGGAATTCCTGTCTTAACTGGTTGAAGAAAGAACGAATCTCGTCTTTATTTTCGAGGTCATATTTCTGCATTAATGATTCATAAAGAACATCAAACTCAATACGCTGTCTCTCTGGTGGGCAGGCTGCATCGATTGGATCGAAAGAGTTCTGCTGCAGATAAACGGCATCGAGTAACTCACCCTTCTGGTATGTGATGTAATCCTCTGCTGTTGTACCCTCCTCACCGATAACCTTCATCATCTGGTTGATCTCGATACTTCTACGGAGGATGCCACGTGCCTTTTCAACAAGCTCCATGTCGATGATGCCTGGATACTTGGACCATGACTCCATAGGGTCGATAGCAGGATACTTACGGGCATCTGATCTCTCACGAGAAAGTCCGTGGAATGCTCCAACTACCTTAAGAGTTGCCTGGGTAACAGGCTCCTCAAAGTTACCACCTGCAGGTGATACTGTACCACCGATGGTTACTGAACCAATTGAACCATCCTTAAGACGAACCTTACCAGCTCTCTCATAGAATGTTGCAATTGTAGACTCGAGGTATGCAGGGAATGCCTCCTCACCAGGAATCTCCTCAAGACGTCCACTCATCTCTCTCATGGCCTGAGCCCAACGTGATGTTGAGTCTGCAAGGAGGAGGACGTTAAGACCCATCTGTCTGTAATACTCTGCGATTGTAACTGCTGTATAGCAGGATGCCTCTCTGGCTGCAACCGGCATGGAAGAGGTGTTACAGATGATGATAGTTCTCTCCATAAGTGAACGACCTGTACGTGGATCATCCAGCTCAGGGAACTCAGTAAGAACCTCAACTACCTCACCGGCACGCTCTCCGCAGGCTGCGATAACAACGATATCTGCCTCACCGTTTTTTGCCTCCATGTGCTGGAGAACGGTCTTACCTGCTCCGAAAGGTCCAGGTACACAGAAGGTACCACCCTTTGCTACAGGAAGGAATGCATCTATGCATCGAAGCTTCATGATAAGTGGCTCGTCTGGCTTGAGTCTCTCCTCATAACAGCTGATAGGCACCTTGATAGGCTGTGTGATAACCATTGAGAGCTCTTTCTCCTCGCCTGCAGCATTTGCAATAACGCAAATTGTAGAACGAACATTGTAAGTGCCCTTTTCCTTGATTGACTTAACTGTCCAGTCTGTGCCCTTTAATGTAAATGGAGCCATAATACGATGAGTGAAAATACCCTCAGGTACGGTTCCGATAGTGTCGCCTGCTACTACATTGTCTCCCACCTTGGCTACAGGAGTGAACTCCCAGTCACGATTTGGGATCGCATCCAGATAAACACCTCTCTGGAGGAAGAAACCACACTTCTCTGCAAGTTCTGGAAGTGGGTTCTGAAGTCCATCGTAGATCTGTGTCAGAATTCCTGGTCCCAGATCAACGCTCATCAGCTCTCCGGTAAACTCTACCGGGTCACCGACTTTGATGCCGTTTGACATCTCATAAATCTGCATACTGGCTACTCCGTTAGTAATACGAATAACCTCGCCCTTCAGGCGCTTGTCGCCAACAAGAATATAACCTACCTCATTCTTGCGGACAGCTCCGTCGAAGCTTACATTCGCCATGTTACTATTGATGCCAGTCACATGTCCTGTTACTGTTTCCATATAAGTCTCCCGATTTATTTATAATAATTACAAATTGTAAACACGCTGCTGTACCTCACCGAGTAGCTGTCGGAATTCCGTCTCACCCTTGGTGTGATCAAAGCAGCCCTGACGTTCAAGCAATTTGAGTTTTACAGCATATCCGAATAAAACATAGTCATCAAACATGTGTAATCCAACAAGTTCATCAAGCTGCTGGAATTCATAGTCCAGCATGATTTTTTCTGCTTCGAGAGGATCCTTTGCTGCAAGTGCGGAGCTTACAACCTGAGTTGTCATGAAATCCTTATTGTCCGGTGTAGGATAAGTCTTGCCCATCTTCATACTACGCTGATAGTTAAGCTCTTTTGTCAGCGCTCCATAAACTTTGTTCCACTCTTTTATGAGAGGACCGTTGGTAGATGAAAGTGTAAGATCTTTAAGAAGATTATACTTATCTACACTTACTGTTGATTCGCAAAGATCAAGGAATTCCTGATAGCTGAGAGGCATTTCTCCGTCACTTTTAAGCTCCGGCAAGCTCGATACTAGATAATAATATGCAGCCATCATTCACCTCCCATTAAATGTCAAGGTTTCTGAAGTACGGCATTATCATCTCTGCTATCTCTGCCTCTGAACAATCAAAATATCCTGATCCATCTTTGGCTGCGAGGCGGAAACCTGCTTTAACACCCTTAGTAGGCTTTATCTCAAGTCCGTCCTTGATTTCCTGAGCCAGCTCACCCTTTAAAGCTTCTGTAACTTCAGATACTTCTGCAGAGTACTTGGAGACGTCCTCGCCTGTAACAGCAGCACGAATAAGTTTTCCGAGCGCATCACCGGAAAGTGCTTTCTGAACGTCGTTCTTGAGAATCTTCTCATATTCTGCCTGTACCTCTGTCTTGAATGCGAGCATAGCATCCCGTTTTGCCTGCTCGGCGCTGACAGAAGCACTTTCTTTCATGATTCCGATTTCCTTTTCAGCAGAAGCCTTTACATTAGCGGCCTCTGTTTTGGCATCGGAAACAATCGCCTCAGCTTTTTTCTTAGCCTCAGCAATGATAGATTCTGCTTGTGCGTTGGCAGCATCGATACCCTCTTTGCGGATCGATGTAACCAAATCCTGAATCTGTAATTCCATAAGTTTCCTCCTAGTAAAATTGCTGATTATACTTTTCCATACTCAATCTCAATATATTAATTTGATCAAGATTAGAGAATGTGAATAAGACCTATATAATCTCTCACGTTTTTGCCTTTAAATCTGCGCGTTCCGGGTATAAGCGCAACTTTAGAGCTTACTTAAGTATTCTCGGCGTGTTTTAGAATATAATTAGTTTTCACGATTTATAAATATTTAATTTTTTTGAATGAAAAGAAAATAAATTCCAAAATTCCGTTACATACAATGATAAATTTTACACTAATTCATTGGCAATGGCAACCATCGGGCCGCGATTTTTAAGTTATAATATGTACAAAATGTACATATTTGGCGCTTTTGATAGGGAAAAACTATAAAAGAAACTACCATTAGTAAGCGCGCTTGCGGTAATTTTTTTGTTTTTTATTTTATTTGGCTTGCTATTTTTTTATCCATAGATAGATGACCTTGCTAAATGTAATAAAAAAAGAAAACTCCGTTTCATAAAGAAACGGAGTTTTCCTCTTGGTCTATAGAAATTATTTTCTATTAGGCGTTGGCTATATCTTTTGGCTGCTCTGCAGGTTTTGCTGCAGGAGCTGGTGCCGAAGCCTTGGCTTCTGTTGGTGCGGCAGTTGTTGTAGCCTTTGCACCGTCTGCTGGAGCTGTTGCATTAGCAGGAGCTTTTGGAGCAGCTGGAGCTGCAGATTTTTGAGCTGCAGGCTTAACTGGACGCTTACCTGTAATTGCGCCTGTTGGACACTTCTGTGCACAGATACCACAATCCTTACACTTATCATTCATAACTGCAAGGCCATCGGTAACATGAATTGCATCAAATGGACAATTCTTCTCGCACATACCACAAGCGATACATCCTGTAGAACAGGAATCCTTAACAACCTTACCCTTGAGATGATTCTGGCAGGCAACGTTGTGCTTTTTCTTGTAAGGAACAAGATCAATAATGTGCTTTGGACATGCCTTAACGCAGGCACCACAGGCAACACACTTTTCCTTATCTACTACTGCTACACCATTAACAATATGAATAGCATCAAACTTACATGCTTTTACGCAAGTACCATATCCACAGCAACTGTATGGACACTCTTTCTCAGATCCATTTGGAACTACTGCAAGGTCTGAGCAGTCAGCGATACCAGTATAGTGGTATGCCTGCTTGGCCTTATCACAGTCACCCTGACATCTTACAAAAGCAACCTTTTTATCGGCTGTCTCGCCAGTTGCATTGGCACCCATAATCTCTGCAATCTTGGCTGTAACTGCTGCTCCACCGACAGGACACTGATTAACAGGAGCCTCTCCCTTGGCGATGGCCTTGGCACAGCCGTCACATCCTGGGAAACCGCAGGCACCACAGTTGTTACCTGGTAATGCGGCTCTGACCTTTGCTTCTGTCTCATCAACCTCAACCTTGAACTTTTCAGATGCTACTCCGAGGAAAAGTCCAAGGATCAAACCAGTCGCACCGACAAGGCCGGCAGCGACTACAATAAATGTAACTAACATCGTCGTTACCTCCTTAAATCAGACCAGAAAATCCGAAGAATGCAATAGCCATAAGTCCTGCTGTAATAAGAACTATAGGTGATCCCTGGAAAGCCTTAGGTATGCTGTTATTGCCATCAATGACATTTTCACGAATAAATGCCATAAGAATAAGAGCAAGAGCAAATCCTACAGAAATACCAAGACCATATACGAGACATTCTGCGAAATTGTATCCATAAGTTACGTTGTTCAGTGCAACACCAAGTACGGCACAGTTTGTGGTGATAAGTGGAAGGAAAACACCAAGTGCATCATAGAGACCCTTCATGTTTTTCTTCATAAACATCTCAACCAACTGAACCAGTGCGGCGATAACAAGGATGAAAACGATGGTTGTGAGATACTCAAGACCATCCTTAAGACCAAGTGCCTTGCAAAGTGGTGATGTTGCAGCCATAAATAACACGTAAAGTGTGTGTGAAACTAAGGATGCAAGAACGATTACGAAGATAACTGCGGCACCCATACCCTTTGATGAATCTACCTTCTTGGAAACACCAAGGAAAGCGCAGATACCAAGGAACTGGGACAGTACAACGTTTGATACAAGTGAATATTTAATTGCAATAAGTAATAAATCTATCATGCTCAGGCCTCCTTCTTAACGTCAGAAGCAGGAGCTTCTTTAAATGCACCTAAAACATCGCCTGATGTAACAAACTCAGGAACATCCTCTCCGTTGTTTGTAGCGGCAGGAAGTCTAAGCTTGTTCTGGATAGCTGCAAGGAATCCAAGAACGATGAAGGCACCAGGAGCAAGTACGAAGATTCCGATTGTGTAATCTGATGGAATGATCTGGAATCCAAAGATGGAACCAGCGCCAATAAGCTCACGTACTGCACCAAGAACTGTTAATGAAAATGTAAATCCAAGACCCATGCCAAGTCCATCACAGAAGGAAATAACAGGAGTATTGAAAAGTGCAAAAGCCTCTGCACGACCAAGTATGATACAGTTAACAACGATCAGAGGGATATAGATACCCAGTGACTCGTATATTGCAGGTGTATAAGCCTGCATAAGTAACTGTACGATGGTAACCAAAGAAGCAATTACAACAATCTCGCCCGGGAGTCTCACTCTGTTAGGAATGATGTTTCTCAGAGCTGAAATAACCATGTTTGAAAACATAAGAACGGCTGTAGTAGAAAGACCCATACCGATAGCGTTGGTGGCACTTGTTGTTGTAGCAAGTGTAGGACACATACCAAGCATAAGAATGAAGATAGGATTTTCCTTAACGATGCCGTTATAAATTCTCTCAAGATACTTGTTCATTTATCACGACCTCCTTCACTTTACGATATAGTTCTGTACAAACTCGGTTGCTGCATTGGTTGAGTTGACTACAGCAGTAGAAGTTATAGTAGCACCAGAGATAGCATCGATCTCGCTATCACCAGCTCCGCCGCCCTTCTTGACACTAAGGGCTGTACCCTTACCGGCAAACTGCTCATAGAACTCAGGCTCGAGAGCGCGCTGACCAAGACCTGCGGTCTCAGGAAGAGTCTCAGGGAATGAGATACCTGTTACCTTAAGATCTGAATCAACACCGATAACAACTACTACGCTTCCGCCGTATCCGGCAGCCTGTGCTTTAACTATATAACCGATCTCAGCACCAGATGCATCCTTGGCTGCTACAACTGAAAGGAGCTCTGCTCCACCGTTGTCAGCTGCTATTGTGCCATCTGCAAGGGCAGTCTCCAAAGTAGATGCATATGTCTCATCATCATACTCGTCTGCTGCCATAACCTGCTGATAGGAGGCGATGGTTGAAGCGTTTTTTATAGCCTCAATCTGATCTTTGGTGAGTCCGTAAACTCCACCAAGGAGTAAACCTGCGATAAGTGTGATAACTGTAAGGACAAGGGCGTCTTTAACAAATGAATCTTTTTTCATTACTTGTCACCCTCCCTTCCAAAAGCTCTTGGTATAGTCTTTAAGTTAATAACAGGAACAAGGATGTTTGTAAGGATGATTGCATAGGAAACGCCCTCTGCTGAACCACCGAACAGACGGAAAAGACCTGTCATGATACCAAGGATCACACCATATACGATCTGGCCGTTAGGAGTGATTGGAGATGTTACATAATCAGTTGCCATAAAGAAAGCACCGAAGATGAGACCACCGCCTAAGATCTCACTTGCTAAGTAGTAGAGATCAAATCCGTGACTGCCAAATAATAATGTAAATACTGCTACTGTTCCAATGTAAACACATGGAATCTTAGGTGAGATGACCTTTTTAACAATGAGGTATGCTGCACCGATAAGGAGGCAAAGCTTTGAAACCTCACCGATTGTTCCAGGGATACGTCCGAGGAAAAGGTTGAGGATATCAACATTGGCAAGGTCACCACCGTTTTTGAGGTAAGCCAATGGTGTAGCTCCTGACATGGCATCAGCACCTACTGCTGTAAATGTTGTCATCTTGCCGGCAAATGAAATAAGAAGGAAACATCTTGCACCAAGTGCAGGGTTCATCCAGTTCTTACCAAGTCCGCCGTAAAGCATCTTTATAACTATGATTGCAAAAACAGCACCAACACATGGAATCCATACAGGGATATCTGGTGGACAGTTAAGTGCAAGGATAAGTCCTGTAACCGCAGCTGACCAGTCGCCGATAGTGATTGGCAGCTTCATGAGTTTCTCGTATAAATACTCGGATCCTACTGCAAATGCTACTGTGAAAAGAACAACAAGTGCCGGATTTAATCCCCACTGGATTATGCCGTAGATTGTTGTAGGGATCATGGCGATAACAACGTCACGCATGATCTCAGCAGTAGTAATGCTGTCACGAATGTGAGGATTTGAGGAAAGATTTAACATCTTTTTCATTTCTTCACCTCCTCAGTAGATTTTGTTTCTGTCTTCTGCTCCTCTGCCTTTTTTGCCTCGGCCTCAGCTTTAGCCTTGGCAGCGGCAGCTCTGCGCTCTGCGCCTACACGACGCTTCATCTCCTTAAAGGCCTGTGTAAGAGGTCTCTTGGCAGGGCAAACATATGAACAGCAGCCACACTCAATACACTCCATACCATCAAGACCTGCATATTTGGCAGTATCCTTGTTTAAGGCTGCCTTCATGAGCATAGTCGGCATGAGGTTTTCCGGACATGCAGTTACACAACGACCACAACCGATACATGCAGTTGTAGGCTCTGATGAAACAGGATCCTTGAGTAATGCAAGAATAGATGATGAGTTTTTGGCAACCGGGATATCCAGCTTGAAAAGAGGAATACCCATCATAGGACCACCGCAGATGATCTTTTCAGGGTCAGCCTTAAATCCACCAGCCTGATCAATGATCTCCTGATAGTTCATGCCAAGAGGAACCTTAAAGTTGCCAGGCTTGGCTACGGCATCACCTGTAACAGTTACGATCTTGCGTACTAATGGTCTGGACTCACAGACAGCCTCATAGATCGCTACCATTGTGTCAGCATTATCAACTACGCAGCCTGCGTCTGCAGGAAGCATAGATGAGTTGATCTTGCGGCCTGTTGTAGCAAAAATAAGCTGACGCTCACCACCCTGAGGGTACTTTGTCTTGAGAGCGACAACCTCAATATTGGACTCGCCCTTTGCCCTGTCAGTAAGGATCTGAATAGCATCAGGCTTGTTGTCCTCTACGCAAATAACACCTTTTGCATTAGGGAAAATTGAGAGCACAACCTTAAGACCACCGATGATTTTTTCAGGGGTCTCCAGCATGTCTCTATAATCAGATGTAAGATATGGCTCACACTCTGCACCATTTACAAGAAAATAATCAATCTTGTTGATGTCCTTTGGAGTGAGCTTGACAGATGTCGGGAATCCGGCACCTCCTAAACCAACGATACCAGCCTCCTTGACGATGTTGACGATCTCATCACGGCTCAGTTTTGTATAATCTCTGGCCTGACCAAATCCCTCAATTGCGTCATAATTCTGGTCGTTGTCAACGACGATCGCGTCTACCATGGCTCCACCGGCTGTAAGTCGCTTCTCGATAGCCTTTACGGTACCTGAAACTGAACAAATTACCGGGCTGGAAATAAATCCGCCTGCCTCAGCAAGTTTCTGTCCTACAAGGACGTGGTCTCCCTTGGCCACTAATGGCTTGGCAGGAGCACCAATGTGCTGAGATAACGGATAAACCATGAGTCCCTGTGGCTTAAGCTCTACTATAGCCTGATCTTTTGCAAGATCCTTGCCGTCATAGGGATGGACGCCACCTTTAAAAGTGGTAACACCCATGTTCGTATACCTCCCAAAAATAATTTCATAGACTTTTAACATTATAACGAAATTTGATTATCATAACAATAAAAAACCATGTAGTGTACCTCATTTAGTGCATATTTTACACAAAAATATTGTTAATATTTTGTCACTTTATACAAAAAACACTATTCTGGTGGTGAAAATATTTCTTACTTGGGATATTGTATACAATAACGATATGATTATTGCATACAATGTAACGATATTAAAAGAAGTTCGCAATTTACTTTATTTAATAGGAAAAAGGATGCCAGCGTATATTTCTGCTGGCATCCTGAATTAAGTTTATTTTATGCTGTTTTTTGTTATTTGTTTTACCTTATGTCTGGCTGGTACAACTTTACTTACTCTACTGTTACAGACTTTGCAAGGTTTCTTGGCTTATCAACATCGAGACCCTTGGCCACACTTACATAATATGCAAGGAGCTGCAATGGGATAACTGCAAGTGATGTAGCAAAATATGGATCAGTTGTAGGAACATAGACCGTAAAATCAGCAGTATCCTCGATATTGTAGTTGCCATTGGTGGTAAGGCCCATGATGTACCCGCCTCTGGACTTGACCTCCACCATGTTTGATACAGTTTTCTCAAAAAGATCCGGCTGAGTCAGTATACCTACAACAAGTATGCCCTTTTCAATAAGAGAGATTGTTCCATGCTTGAGCTCTCCTGCCGCATAGGCCTCAGAGTGAATATAGCTTATCTCCTTTAACTTGAGTGATCCCTCGAGACCGATAGCATAATCTATGCCTCTCCCTATAAAGAATACATCCTGAGCATTGGCCTGTTTTGCTGCAAACCACTGTATACGCTCCTTATCCTTTAATATATCCTCTATTTTCTGAGGAAGTGTCTCAAGCTCTGCGATGAGCTCTGTGTAACGCTCCTCATCAATGACTCCTCTTACCCTGGCAAACTCAATTGCGAGAGTGTAACCTGCTATAAGCTGAGTTGAATATGCCTTGGTTGTGGCTACTGCTATCTCAGGTCCTGCAAGTGTATAGAAAACATTGTCGGCCTCACGGGCAATTGAGGAACCGATGACATTGACAATACCAAGTGTCTTTAGACCACGAGCCTTGGCCTCACGGAGTGCAGCAAGTGAGTCTGCAGTCTCGCCTGACTGGCTGATGATGATGACCAGCCCCTTAGAGTCCAGAATAGGGTTACGATAACGGAACTCAGATGCGAGATCTACGCTTACTGGAATACGTGCAAGCCCCTCAACCACGTACTGTGTAACGACTCCCACATGGTAGGCTGAACCACAGGCAACAATATAGATCTGTGAAATGTCCTTGATCTCGTCAGCACTGAGACCAACACCACTCAGATCAATTTTGCCATCTTTAACAACTGAGTTTATGGTATCACGTACTGCTTTTGGCTGCTCGTGTATCTCCTTCATCATGAAATGCTCATAGCCACCCTTTTCAGCTGCCTGAGCATCCATCTTTATCTCAACGAGCTCTTTGGTCACAGGCTCCTGATCAAGAGTATAGAACTCTGCGTTACCATCTGTGAGCTTGGCTATCTCCTGATTATCTATATAATAAACATTTTTACAGTACTTAAGAATTGCTGGGACGTCTGATGCTATATATGTGGAGCCATCCTGTATACCGATGATCATTGGTGCATCCTTACGGGCAACATAGATCTCTCCCGGACAATCTGTAAACATAAACTCCAGAGCATATGAGCCACGGATACGGATCATAGCACGGGAAATGGCATCGATAGGGCCCTGATTATACTTCTGATAATAGTAATCCACGAGATTGACAGCTACCTCTGTATCTGTTTCGGAATAAAACTGATATCCCTTTTTGAGAAGTCTGTCCTTGATCTCCTGGAAATTTTCAATGATGCCGTTATGTACGGCTACAACCTGATGATGAAAACTGATATGAGGATGAGCATTGGTCTCACTCGGCTCTCCATGTGTGGCCCATCGTGTATGTCCGATACCACAAAGTCCCTTTAAAGCTCGTCCATCATCTGTTTTATCTGAGAGATTTTTGAGTCGACCCTTGGCCTTGACAACCTCTATCTCCGCATTGTCATTTCTGACTGCGATACCGGCTGAGTCGTATCCTCTGTACTCAAGCTTGCTGAGACCATCCAAAAGGATAGGAGCCGCCTGTTTATTACCCACAAAACCTACTATTCCACACATAAAAAAATCTCCTCTCTACTGACAAAAGATATATACGACAAAAACAAAGAGACATAGTAGTCTCCCAATAAGTATATCTAAAGTTATCAGTGAGCGAAGAAATCTCTGTTACGGTTTTGATTCCGCTTTTTCTTTTTCCTCTTACGTTTCACAAATACGTGACAGCATCCGCCGAGTCTTTCGATAACTGTCAGCCTCGTCAACCAATTACGGTCCTGGCGCTAATAGCGACTGATCCTCCATTTATAGTCGTTATTTGCTTCACACTATAACATAAAAAATAAGCTACGGCAACCTGAGGGGCAGCCGCAGCTTTTAGATATTACTCTTTATTGTTGTCTGAATCGGAGGAGTTATCCTCGGACTTAGCTGCCATCTTTTTTGCCTTGGCAGCTGCTCTCTTACTGTGGCTCTTTATGATCATACGTATGATGAGCCAGATCAGACCACCTACTATCGCAAGGAATATAAATACAGGCAGGCTGGAAATGAACCACACAAGGAAATCAGTTACTGCTTCAACAAGCTCTTCTATATTTTTCTCCAGGTTGGAGGATACACGTCCCCAGAATGTGGTCTTTTGCGTAGGTGTATATATACTCTGCTCAGAAACATCAATGGTGACTGTTGAGTAATCTACCTGATTGTCATATGTCCGGAGGTCAGACTCATAGTTGTCCAGCTCATATCGTATGTCAGATAGTCTCTGCTCAATACTGATGATAGCGTCAACAGACTCTGCCTGTGCCATCAGCTCCAACAGTCTGTCATACTCTTCCTTAAGTGCTTTTTTACGAGATTCCGTATCATGATATCTTAAAGTTATATCCTGTGTGTTCTCATATTTTCTTGTGAGATTGGCACTGCCCTCTGCAAAATCCAAAAAGGTATCCAGATTAGGCTTAGGGATGCGTAGTGTGAAATAAGCATAACGATTGGAACTTGTGTTGGCATTTCCATTGATATCACTGGACTCTACATATCCCCCGAGAGCTGTAGTCTGCTGCTGCAGATCTGCTATGAACTTGTCAAACTCAGTTGTCTCAAAGGACAGATTTACATTTCTGATGAGCTTACGGTCATCTGGGACATTTTCAGGTGTGATGTCTGTGGTTTCAGATCCGGCTGCTGACCCCTCTGCAGCAGTTTCCACTGCATAATCTACTGCTTCATCGTTTGAAATCATCGCATCATTAGCAGATTTTGCTGCCATTCTGGACATTGCGGCATCTGGCGCTGGAGCTGCCTCCACCATACCGCTGTCTGCAGTGTCTGCAGCGCTAAAGTTTGTAGATGCGCTGCGGCCGCAAGCAGTCACAGTTATTGCTACAAGTGTAAAAGCAAGGATAATATTTAAAACTATCTGGGTTTTCTTGCTCCTGAATCTTGTGATTATGTTTTTCATGATTTTCTCCCTTTCTATGCAAATGACCTAAACCGCAGTTGCCAATTTTATGCAATCTGGCCGATAAGATCTTTTAACTGTTCAATACTAAAATGTTGTGAGTCATCTATTGTTATTGCGTAGCTATAATCGTCTTTAGTCCATGTAGCAGTGAAAATGTCATCGCCATTACCCTTCATGGTTATGGTCAGACCTTTAAGATCAATATTTTTTTCGACCTCATAGACATTGTAGTCTCCGCTGATATCTCCGGTCTCAGAGGATTTACGTATCCTAAATACCTCTGTATCAGAGGTATCCTTATATATGATCTCTATCATGTTGCCTGACATTGACCGGTATGCAGATTGTGTCGCTCCCTCGTAAGTATCAGGTATTGTGATTTCAAAACCTGCATCATCTTCCGCCTCTTTCAAGCTGTCGCTGTCGAGCCATGGATTTGCTATCATGCTGGTGAATGCCTCTGACCCGGCATCAGGTGCAGCACCCTCCTGGGATGCATCCTCAGGAATTGCCTTTTTTGTTTTTACCTCTGCATCTTGCAGAGCATCAACGCTTTCATCGCTGGCAGCCCTGTTTTCTGCAAATGTCTCTGGCGAGTACGCATCAGCAGAACCGGTCAATGCATTACTATTTACAGCACTATCTGCTGCGCCGTCTACATTAGCGGCCTCCTCAAGCACTGTAGGAGCCATGGTTGATTCATTTCCTTTTAGAATTGTCATGTATGCACCTATACCTATGATGATAACAGCCGCAGCAGCTATGACACCCAAAGATTTGTAGTCTCGTTTTTTTTGCATGTATATAATATTGTCCTGCGGCTCCGGATCATCAGCAGTAATTGTTTCATGCGATGAGTGAAAATAAGTCTCAGATTCCTGTGATTTGCTGCCAGAAGCAGCTGTTGTTTCAGTTGGAATGCTATTTATTATAACTTTCGTGTCTGCTATCTCAGGGGATGCTTCCAATACAAACTTTTCATCTATATCACCAATAGCTTCCAAAAGCTTCTTTTCTTTTTTCATAGTGTTATTCCCTCATTTTCAAGCTCGCTCATAAGTGACTGACGCATACGACTGAGGGTCATTTTGACTTTACTTTCAGTAAATCCAAAATCCTCTGCTATCTCACCTATTGGAGACAAATACCAGTATCTGCGTACAAACATTTTGCGGGCATCAGGTTTTTGTGACTCGAGGAAACGATTGATGCAATCTGTTAAAGCCAGCTTATCAGGTAGATCATCAGGGTGGTCAGTATTTTTGTCTGCTATACAATCATGAAGCTCGTCTATAACTGCCATGGTCTCACCTCCGCCTCTTTTTTGAGCACTTTGCTTTTCGTATAGATTTAAAGCCAGATTTCTGGTGATCTTTCCTACAAAGGTCCTAAGCACAGATGGACGTTTGGGTGGGATAGTCCTCCAGGTGTTTAACCATGTGTCATTGACGCACTCCTCACTGTCTTCCCTGTTGTAAAGGATATTCATGGCAATGTAGCTGCAGTAATTGCTATATTTGATCGCTGTTTCTGTTATTGCATTTTCTGATCTGGCAAAATAGAGCTCTATTATTTCCTGATCTGTCATATGTATTCCTCATTTCTAGGTAAGCATGATCTGCTTATCATATATGTTCTTCATCCTTATACACAGGAATTGTATGTGTCACGTCACATTAAATTACTATAATTTTAATGGGTCAATCATTTTTCTTGTGGGATTGGCCATGCCACACTATAGGTTGCTAATACCGTCCGCCAGCCTTGACATGAACCTCAGGCAATGCTTCAGGGTTATCACCCCGACGGCGACGAACTC
>Ga0256405_10001809_pt1 | contig 54890 bp, 42 predicted proteins | sample RumenRJG_02DNA_FD_189096 | JGI IMG/M metagenome (GOLD analysis project Ga0256405, IMG submission 189096) | Bovine rumen microbial communities from Lethbridge, Alberta, Canada - RJG_02 | ecosystem: Host-associated > Mammals > Digestive system > Stomach > Rumen | place: Canada: Alberta... | reverse complement strand
TGGTCGAGGTCCGCGCCCTTCTCCTGTATGAGCTTGACGAGATAGCTCTCGAGCCGCTCAATCCCGCTTGGCCGCGCCTTGCGCATCGTCAGGCGACTGGCGTAACGCCCTTCTTGAGGATGATGTTACCGTACTTCGCCGTCTCGCCCGAGACGACGACGGCATACGCCTTCTTCGCGCGCTCGTAGAACGCGAAGCGCTCCATGCGCTCGATCGTGCCGTCGTAGCCGAGCGCCTTGCGGTACTTCGCCTCGACCGCGGGATCGAGCGTGTCGCCGGGAACGGCGGCCATCATGACGACGGGCGTCGCGTAGGCGTCGAGCTCGAAGAGCGGGATTATCCCGGCGAGGAGCCTGTCCGCGCCGATGCCGTCGGCGCGCAGGGTGCGCGGGTTGAACGTGTGCCCCGGGAAGTGCGCGTCCGAAATCACGATTTCGTCGCCGTGGCCCATCTCGGCCAGCGTCTTCAGGAGATCCGGCGAAACCACCGGAGAAATGCCCTTCAACATGCCCTGTCCTTCCTTTCCCTTTGCGGGTGGATGGGCCGGAGCGCACGACGCACACGCGACGCACGCCGCCGAACCGACCAAGAACTCCCTGCGCGAGACATCCATCCCTGCGCATATTATACCAAAACTTCTACAGGGCTTCGTCTTCCCCTTGGTCTTTCTTCACCTTGTCCAGTCCCGGAACCGAATGCCACACGCCCGAGACGAGCGGCTGCGACTCCTTGCCGAAGCAGTTGAACGCGCGGACTTCGACGACGTAGTCCACGTCCTGCGGGAGCTCTGCGACATCAAACCAGAATCGCTGGCCCTTCGGCTCGTACTTCGCCATCCGCGAATAGGCGGGAGAGAGAAACTTCTTCGCCATCGGCTCGGAGCCGTCCTTCGGCACGATGCGTATCTCGTAGTCGAAGACGCGCCCGCCTGCGGGCGGCACGGCCGACGGAAACTCGCAGTTCATGACGATGACCCATCTGCCGGACCTGTTCTCGGTGTTGCGCGTGTCGATGGAGAGCTTGGCGCCCGACGGGAACTCCGGCGCGACGGAGGCCGCGGCGCGAGAGGCGAAATCATACGGCTTCTCGCCGCAGGAAAGCGGAACGATCCAGGCCGGCGCACCCTCGGCGCAGTCCTCCTCGATGTCGATGCGCTCGACGACCATGCGGTCGTCGTAGACGGAAACGAAGAAGCCCTGGCCGCCCCTGAGGTCGCGCCTGTCGGGAATCATCGACATCGCCTGCGCAGACGTTCCGTCTCGCTTGCCGCCGCCGTTTTCATGCCCGGGCGGGAAGCAGGCGTAGGAGAGAGAGGGCGTGGCAATCGCCGTGAACTCGCCCTGCCAGATCGACCGCTCGTCGTTGAACGGGCGGTGGGAGTGTCCGGTGAACGCAAAGGCGTTCGGAAAGTCCTTGAGAGCCGTGAAACATGCGCCCTTGTCGTCCCATCCTCCGCTGTCGGAAGTCGTGCCGCGCGCGGCCGGATGCTGGAAGTAGAAGAACGGCCTGCCGCCCTTGAAGCGAGCGCCGTTCGCCTCCATCCACTCCGGGAACTTTCCGAACGAATCCCATTCGGCGGAGACGAAGTCGTAGCCCTTCACCGTCCGGACGCGGATAGGGGCGTACTTCTCGCCGAAGATGCGCTCCCACTCCGCGGCGAGCCCGAGCTTCGAGAGCGCCTCGCTCTCGGAATAGCCGTTGGCGTGCATCTCCATCGTCATGTCGCCATACGCCCAGCCCTCGAAATCGTGGTTGCCCGTGCAGAAAAGCGGAACGACGTCCGTTCCAGAAAACACCTTGTCCCACACAGACTTGATGTACTTAAATCCGCTCTTGAGCCCCCAGTCGGTCAAGTCGCCGGGAATCATCACGGCGTCCGCGCCGCGAGACTTGAAGTATCTGAAAGCCTTCTCCGTCATAGCACACGACGCCTGCGTCGTAACGTGAATGTCGCTCACAACGCCAAACCTGAGGCGCGGCTTCCCCGCAAGCCATCCACCTGTCTTGCAGCCGGCGACGAAAAACGCCGCCGCGCCGCCGATAAAACCCCTGCGGGAAGATTCGATGTTCATAGGCACATTCCTTTCTGCTTTGCATCCGAACGAGTCTTCAATACGGCGAAAAGAAGCGCGGCGGGAATCGCGAAGCGGACGGTGCGCGACGGGATGCGATAGACGATCGCGCACGCGAGGTAGCCGAAGGCAATCGTCTGGAGCGTGTTGTCGAAGGGGCTTATCAGGTTCGCGTCGAGCGAGAGGAGTCTCTTCTTTGCCGTAGCCGCTTTCTCATTCATGCCTTCTGCCTTTCACATGGGGGATTATACCATTTTATTGGGTTTCCCGCATCCGGCAGTCCTTCCACATCTGCCTCAAAATATACTATAATATCTAAATATCCATCCTGACGGCAAAAAGTGAAAGGCGGCAATCGATGAAAGACGGCAAAGGGGGCGGCACGGACGCGCCAAGGGACATTCTTGGGGCGATATTCGACCAGGACGGACTCCTCTTCGACACGGAGAGGATATACCAGGAATGCTGGCTGGAGTCCGCGCGCCTCCAGGGCGTCGACATGGATCCGTCCTTCCCTCGCAGGTTCTGCGGCGTTGGACGCAGGCTCATCGCCGAAATGGCGGCCGCAGAGCATCCGGAGCTCGACATAGAGCGCTTCTGCAACAAGGCCGTCGAGTTCGCGTGGGGCAGGCAGCTCGCAGGCGTGCCGGAAAAGAAGCCCGGTCTCGGCCGCATGCTGGAGTTCTGCCGCGCGCACGGAATCAGAACCGCCGTCGCGAGCAGCTCGCCGCGCAACGTCGTAGAGCACAACCTCCGCGCGGCGGGCGTGCGCGAGTTCTTCGACGCCGTCGCGACAGGCGACGAGGTGGAGAACTCCAAGCCCGCGCCGGACATCTTCCTGCTCGCCGCGCAGCGCATAGGAGTCGCGCCCGCGCGCTGCTGCGTGTTCGAGGACGCCGTCAGCGGAATCAGGGGCGCGAACGCCGCCGGAATGAAAGCGGTAATGATTCCAGACCTCCGCCAGCCTACGGACGAAATACGCGCCATGTGCACCGTCTGCCGCGACCTCGGCGAGGCAATCGCCGCGCTTTCAAACAGAAACCAACCGTTTTAGACGAAATGCTGGCTACTGTATCTCAGACCCTTGTGATACGGTCAATGTGATGCGGTCATGCGGTAAATCGTCTATCCCTCAAATGGAACGGGTACCATCGCCTTTGCCGCGGGGAGGTTCTTCGCAAGTGCGTTCGCGGCTCCGGCACGCGCGTCAGCCGTGCGCGAGACTTCATACGGAGAAACGCAAGCAAGCCGATTACCGTTGGAAGCGTCGTGCGGGCGTCGGGCTGCTCGGAGCGGCTTCTCGAAAAAAACTTCACGATGCGCGAATACCGCGAACGCGGCTGACGGATCTTCTCGACATGTGGTGGACTACGGACACCTAAAAGCACCTAGGCCAGCTCACGCAAAGTCGTACGCGCCAGTCACGCGCATGGACTCGTCGTCCGCCGTGACGTATATGATGGAATACGTCTTGCCGCCGGGAGCGACGTTCAGCACGACGTGCCCGGCATCGAACGACTCCGGCGCGATGTCGCGCAGATAGTCTCTGCCTGCGTCCTCGAAGCGGCGTAGAGGAGAGAACACCCCTGGCGCTATGAGGCGCGGATCGGGGTACGCCGTCCTGTCGGAGAGATGCTCGAGCGTGTCGGCAGTCATGTGCAGCTGATCCCAGACGCAGGCTGTCCATACGCGCGCACGAAGCGCGGCGACAAGCTCGGTAGGCATGGAATGGTGCCCGTGGTGGTTCACCTTCGCGACGTCGACAGGGTCGAGCTCCTTCGCAAGCTCCGCCTCAATGTTGAGGCGCGTGCCGTCCGGAAGGCGCGGAGTGTCGGAAAAATCGCCCGCCGAATAGAAGCTGAACGGCCCGTACTTGACGAGCAGTCCAAGGCTCATTCCGTTTTCGTTGAGCCGCTTCGCATCGTGCAGCCCGGCGTAGAGATCGCGCACGCTCCCGTCGCGGCGGAGAATCTTCCCGTTGCCGGTGATGTTGGCGACCGAAAAGGAAGGATACTCCGCGGCGTTCCGGCGCATCGCCACCTGGTTGACCGCGCCGACGTTGAATTTCTGCATCTTCAGACCGTCGCGCTGAATGAGGTAGTCGTAGACCTTCCGCATGTGGACATAGCAATCCGTGTCGCACAGCCCGTCTGGAATCGGATCGTTGAAATCTGGCCAGCCGCGGTCGAAGGCAGTGTCAAACCGGAGGGTGTCCGCAGCCTGGAGGATTCCGCTGACCGACAGCTTCTGCCCGTTCCATTCGCGCATTCCCGCGCCCCAGGTGTCGCTTCCGCCGTGGTCGGAATGGTGGTGTGACAGCATCAGATAGTCGACGGATGTCTTGGCGGGATTGACGCGCTCGACATAGCGCGCGATCCATTCGCCGGGATGTCTCCATCCGTCGGGGAGTATCCAGACCGCCTTCTTTCCTCGCGCCCACGCCCTGAAATCGCCACAGTCAAGCAGCATCGTCGTGCCGTCGGGCATGATCCAGAACATGCTTTCGCAGACGCCCGTGTAGATGAAGTGCACCTGAAATTCGCCCGGCTTCCACGCGGGAAGCGCTTTCCCGACAAGTTTATGGCGTGACCCTGCCTGCGCAGACGGAACGTCCCCGCACTTCGATGATGTCGGTGCGGCGACCGCAAGAGGCACCGCAGCGACGGACTTCATGAAATCCCTTCTATTCATGTTTGTATATTATACCATAAGCCCCTCAATAAAAACCGCACAAGGCTATCGCGGGGTCTGTCCCCAGAAATTATCGACGGATATCCGGCGCTCCGCGGCGGCGGACGATACGTCATTCGTCGCGGGGCTCTCGCAGAGACGGCCGATTTCGGAAAGGACGCGTCTGAGCCGGGCAATCTCGAAACTCGGATCCTTGGGCTTGCAGGCGACAAGCGACTCGGGGTGGAACTGGACGCCCGCCGCAGGATATGTGTCGCATTCGATGGCCTCGACGACTCCATCTGGCGCACGAGCGGCGACGCGGAAACCAGGGGCGAGCCGCTTGACGCACTGGTGATGGTGGCTGTTCACGGCCAGCGGCGCGCCGCCGATCGCAGCCGCGAGGCGGGAACCCCCTTCTATCGCCACGGTATGTGCAGGGGGATTCACCGCGTCCTCCGACCACGACCCGACGCTGTGGCGGCATACGGCGACGCCCTGCGGCGGCACGTACTGCGTCGGGATGTCCTGGACGAGAGATCCTCCGAAAAAGACGTTTACGAGCTGATTCCCGCGGCAGATCCCGAATATGGGGAGCCGGCGCCGCACCGCGCACGACATAAGCGCAAAGTCGAACCTGTCCCTCTCGGCGTTCACGTGGCTCGCGGAGTTGGTCTCCGCGTATCTCGCAGGGTCAACATCCTCGCCTCCCGTCATAAGCAGAAGGTCTACGCGCGAAAGAACCGCGTCGAGCCGCGCTTCGTCCGTGCAATGCGCGATCAGCACCGGAACGTGTCCGGCCTCCGCAAGTGCATCAAGGTAGTACGTCGACGCGACGTTGGGCGGGCGGCGGCAGTTGTCACTCACTCCCACGACAAGCGGCTTCGCGTCCGCAGGCAGCAGACACGCCGCAGCCGCGAGGCAGAGCGTCACGATCAGGCAAATCACCTTTCTCATGTGGATACCATTTCACGCGGCGGATTCGCCACAGGGGAACTGAGGGGCGTCACTTCATCATGAGGCCAGCGAGGAGCTTCGCGAACTTCGCGCCGTCCGGGACGGGCGAGCCCTCCGCGACGAGCGCGGTGTCGTAGAGAAGCGTCATCGCGTCCTTGAGCGCATCGCCCTCGAGCCCCTTCACCTTCGCGACGAGCGGATGCGAGGGATTGACCTCGAGGATGCGCTTTTCCTCGGGAACGTCCTGCTTCATCGCGCGCATCATGCGCACCATCGACGGCGGGAGCGCGTGCTCCTGCTGGACGAGGCAGCACGGCGAATCGGCGAGCCGGGTCGAGACGCGGACGTCGGAGACGTAGGCCTCGAGCGCCTTCTTCGCGGACTCGAGGAACGGCTTTAAGTCCTTCGCGGCCTTCTCGTTCGCGTCCTTCTCGGCCTTCTGCTCGTCCTCCGTGCCGAACGCCATGTCGCCCTTCGCGACATCTACGAACTTCTTTCCGTCGAACTCCCTGAGCGACTCGGTGAGGTATTCGTCTACGGGATCGCAGAACAGAAGCACGTCGCATCCGTGCTTGCGCGCGGACTCGAGCTGCGGCGCGCGGCGCGCGTCCTCCTCGCGCTCGGCGACGATATAGTAGATGTCCTTCTGGCCAGAGGCCATGTCCTTGACGTAGTCCTCGAGGAAGATGCGCTTGCCGGCCTCGGTGCGGGCGGTCGGATACTTCACGAGCTTCTTGATTCGGTCGGCGTGCTCCCAGTCGGTGTGGATCCCCTCCTTGAGGACGGCGCCGAACGCGGTGAAGAACTCGTCGTACTTCTTGGCGTCCTTCTTCTTCATGTCCTCGAGGGTGGAGAGCACCTTCGCGGTCACGGCGGACTTTATCTTCTGGACAACCGCGTCGTCCTGCAGCATCTCGCGCGAGACGTTGAGCGGCAGGTCGCTCGAATCGACGACGCCCTTCACGAAGCGGAGCCACGACGGGAGTAGCATCTCTATGTCATCGCCGATGAAGACGTTCCTGACGTAGAGCGAAAGCCCGCGCTTCTGGTTGGGCATGAAGAGCTCCATCGTCGGCTTCTTCGGGAAGAATAGGAGCGCCTTGAACTCGACCTGGCCCTCTGCGCCGAAGGGGATCGTCTCGAAGGGACCGTCCCAGTCATGCGTCAGGTGCTTGTAGAACTCGGCATATTCCTCGTCCTTGACATCCTTCTTCGCGCGCTTCCAGAGGGCCACCATCGTGTTGAGCGGCTTCGCCTCGCGCTCTTCGCGCGACTTCTTGTCCTCTTCTTTCTCGTCCTTCGGGACATCAAGCTGGCGGAAGGTAATCGGATAGGCGATGAAGTCGGAGTATTTCTTCACGAGGTCGGAGACACGCCACCAGTCGAGATACTCGAGCTGGTCGTCGCGGAGGTGCAACGTGATCGAAGTCCCCGGGAAGTCGCGCTCGCCGTCGGAGATCGTGTAGCCGCCCGACATGTCGGACTCCCACTTGCACGAGACTTCGGTGCCGCGCTTCATCGTCTCGACCGTCACCTTGTCGGCAACCATGAACGCCGCGTAGAAGCCGACGCCGAACTGTCCGATAAGCTCGGGAAGCGACTCCCCGCCTTTTTCCTTCAGCATCTCGCGGAACTTCTTCGTGCCGGACGACGCAATGGTGCCGAGGTTCTGCTCGAGTTCGGCGGCGTCCATGCCGATGCCGTTGTCGGAGATCATCAGCGTCTTCGCGCCCTTGTCGGCGGCGATCTGGATCTTCCATTCCGGGTTGTCCTGGACGAGCGACTTGTCGGTGAGCGAGAGGAACTTCGCGCGGTCTATCGCGTCAGAGGCGTTGGAGATGAGCTCGCGGAGGAATATCTCCTTCTTCGAGTAGAGCGAATTTACCACGAGATCGAGCATTTCGGCGATCTCTGCCTTGAACTGTTTCTTTTCCATAGCTGAATATTATACCACACCTGACGGCAAACGGCATAAAGTGTTCCTGTGCATCCGCGCAGAATCGCGATAACTGCGCATAATCGCCGAAATACCCGCCAAAAATTAAGCCCCGCGGGGGCGTCTCCCCACTTAGTCCCTCGTCGCGACAGTCACAATGGCATACATCCCGAACCCGGGAATCACGCCGTCCGGCCCGACCTTCACCTTCGCCGGCCGATCGCCAAGCGGCTCCTCGAACTCGGCGCTTTCGCCGCGCGCGAGGGCAAGCCGCACGCCGTCGACCTGCTTTTCGGGAGCGTAGTTCACGAGATGCACCGCGACATGGTCCTGATCAATGCGACGATACTCCGCGAAGACGTGGGCGGGAAGGCCATCGAACCGGACTGGCGGCCGCCACCCCGACTTCTCGAGGTCTGCGACAAGCCGCCGCCCACCATCCTCGGGCGGATCCACGGTATAGCACCAGTCGAGGTCTGCGCCGGCGATCATGTCGGACGACTCGCGCAGCACGACATTCGGCAACCCGGCCAGCCGGGGAATGAAGCTGTTGACGCGCCGCTGCGCGTTCCACTCGTCGTAGCGGCCTGAGTCGCCGGTGACGACGAGCCGCCCGCCCTTCTTCGCCCATTCCACGAGGAAATCCATTTGCGCGTCGGAAAGCGAGACGAGGCCGGGAACAACGATCAGATCCGTACCATCGGGCACGGCGATGGGCTCGCCGGGATAGGCCACGAGATAGCCGTATGGAACATGGTTGCGCAGGAATATCTCCTCGGCCGCCGCAATGCCCTGGTGCGTTGTCTCGGAGAAAAGCACCTCCCTTTCAGGATAGAAGATGCGCACCGGGTGCATCGTAGGCGCCGAAAGCTCGGCTCGATGCGATGCGACAAACTTGTCGAACACGGCGTGCAGGCGCTGGCGTCTCTCGAAGACTTCCCTGCGCAGGAAACCCGGCTCGGGAGAAGGCGTAAGAATCGTGCGGTCTGTCGGAATGCCGCCGAAGACGACGTCCTCGACCATCGGCATGAGGAACTTCGCCTCTCGCTCGGGAATGATCGTGCTGTCTGTGTCGCACAGGGCGACGATGCGCTGTCCGAGGTCCTGCGCGAACTTCAGGTCGCGGACGCGGTTGAAGATGCGCCCGCCCTTCACCTCGGGGAAGTTCGTGTTCTGCATTATTATGAAGTCAAACGGCCTGCACAGCTCCGCCATGTTCTGGGCCAGGTCCAGGAACCGCGCCCGGCTACGGTACGGCGACGGATTGCCGGAGACTATCGCATCGTGCTTTACTGACTTTATATGCGCCCGGAAGCGGGACATCACCCCTGTCATTGTCTCGCATCTCCAGAGCGCCCAGGCCTGAAAGACCGGATCCTTTGCGTCAAGATGGTGCATCTGGCTGCGGCCCATCCTCGGCAGCAGGGCGGACGAGGCGTCGGCGAACCCGAACCTGCGCAGGCGCTCGTCCTCCGGAATCTTCGCAAGCCACGCACGGAAGGTCTTTTCGCAGCGGGCGCAATAACACGGATAGTCGAACACATTGTCGAACATGATGCCGTCGAAGCCGCCGTCCGTGAGTGCGATCGTGCACATGCGCTTGATGTACTCCTCCCACTCGCGGCAGTTTAGGCATGGCGCCCAGCGGAAGTACTGTCCGCCCCACAGGTTCTTGTTGCCCTGCCAGTCGACGGTCGCCCAGTCGTCTATCGAGGGGATCTCCCTTCTCATGAACTCGGGGTACAGCGTGCAGAACTGGACGTACGCGAGGGCCTTCACTCCATGGGCATGGCAATTCCGGACGAACTTCTGCACATTGGGGAAGTCGTCCTTTTCCATTTCCCAGCCCATGCCCTTGTAGAAGCGCGAGTGGAGGAAGTTGAGCCCCACTTCCTCCATCTTCTCTGGCGCGTGCTCGTCGAACCAGTCGAGCCAGTCCTTCACCCACAGGGCGTTGCCGTCTATGCTGCCGGTGCAGCTTTTGCCGACCCTGCGGTACATCGTGTAGGGCTCGTGCGCACCGAATGTCCAGCGCGTAGTCAGGGGATCGATCTCCGCCGACGCAATCAGGGCGGGCAAAACCGCAGCTGTCGCCAACATCGCTTTCATAGTTCCACTCCTTGGTTTTCCGAATGACATGGCATCATGGGCTGGGTTTGCCGGCGCCAGTTATCCTGACTCCGGGCGGAGCGTCGATCTTCGTGTCAATCGATCCGTCCGGACGTCTCTCGTGGCGAACCCGCACGACGCCCAGCGCCGTCGGGAGCGCGCCCTCCGCCCATTCGAGGTCTCCCAGGAACGGCTTCACGCGCACAGTCATGCCGCCGTCGTCCGTGGCTTCAAGCCCGAGCACATGCGCGATGCACCACGCCGCAGGGCCCGCGCTCCATCCGTGGCAGAGGGAATGACGGTAGCCGGGATAGCAGAACTCTCCGAAGTCGCCGTGGATGTCCTTCTTGCCCTGAACGGGCATTTCATAGAGACGCGTGGCGTTGTTTGTCCACGAAAGGCTAAAGTCCTCCCAGAAGCTTGTCGCTCCCATGTCGAGCATCCCGCCCCAGTAGTCGCGCACCGTGTCCATTGCGCGCTGGTTCTCGCCCGCTGCGCTCATCGCCTCCAGCATGTAGTAGCCGTAGAAGGTCGAAACCCCTTCGTTGCCGTTCTTTCCGATGACGTCGCGGAACATCTCCTTCGCGTCCGAAAGGCCGCCGAGCGCAAGAAGCGCGGCAGCGGACTTCGCCCCCGCGGGATCGGGCCGTTCCGTACGCACCTTCGCGGCCTCGTCGCGGCATTTCACGGCAAGCGCAGCATCGCCCGCCACATCCATCAGCTCCGCGGCGTCGTCAAGCGCGAGCGCGAGAAGTCCTCGCGTACCGGCGTGGACGGCGGGTTTGTTGTGCTGCGTGGGCCAGTCGAGGAACACGTTGGAGAGCGGACCGTCTCCATACGCGGCGGATTCGCCACGGACGTTCTCCAGCACGTGCGCTACGGTCGCCTTCAGGTATTCGCCGCGCGCGCGCACCCACGCGGCGTCGCCGGTGTAGCGATGCCATTCGCGCACGACGCGGAGGAACCAGAGCGTATAGTTCGGCATGTTGTTCATCCAGCCGTCGGGCGGAGTCGTGGCGATCGCGTAGTCGATGGAATCGGAAAGGACTTCCGCCGCGCCGAAGACGGACAGTATCGCGCACGCCTCGGGATGCATGTCGCCGAGCCAGACGAGCCGGTCGCGCTTGATGCCGTCCCAGAGATAATCCTGGCAGCAGAGGTGGACGGTGCGCACAGCCGTGTCGAATATGCGGTTCAGGCGCTCGTCCGAACACCTGAATTCGCCGAGGCGCGGCATCGGCCGCATAAGCGAAACGGCGCGTACGCACTCGAGGTTGACTTTGCCCGCGGTGACGAGGTCAAGCCGCACGAAGCGAAAGCCAGTGTTGCCGATTTCGACAATGCCCATGAACGGTATGTCGTGCACGCCGTCGCGTATCGCGTGGTCGTTGCTGGCCGACTTCGTACCGATGTCCGACATCGTCTCGCCAACGCTCTCCCCGAAGCGGACGCGCATCTTCATGCCGCGTGGGCACATGCTCCCGATCTGGAGCCCGCCGTGCAGTTCGCGCCCGAAATCCAGGATCACCGAAGCCGGCTCGCCGTTGTTCTCCATCGCGCAGCCGCAGACGCCCCTCCAGCGCTCTTCGGGAATCTGTCCGTGGCGCGGCAGCAGCAGGCTCTCGGCGTTCTTCACGACCGACCTGTTGCCGTAAACGGCGTCGCCGGACGTCCACACCACCCGCGCAGGAGGCAGGAACGTACGCGTGCGCGGATCTGGGCGGCCCGGCTCCAGCGCATGTAGCCCGAAGGCAGAGGATGAAGCGGCCAACGCCACAAGGACGCGCAGTATGCTGTTCGATTTCATGGTTCCTCCGTCATGTCACAGCCCGTTGTCGGACGAGGACGGCGCACGGTCTGCTGCCGGCGCATCACCAAGCGAAAATCCCGAGAGGGCGAGGAGAAAGCCGTCTGCGGGGATGCCAAGCGCGCCGCCGCGCCATTCGCCGCAATCAGAGAGCTTCGCGTGTTCGGCATCGACGCGATACAGCCTGAAGACGCCTCCGCCAACATCAAGCGCCGCCGACGCGTTCTCCTTCCCGACGTTGGACACGATGAACGCGCGGCGCGAGCCATTCTTCGCGGCCGCGGCATAGATGTCCTTTGCGCCGCACTTCACTTCGGCCGCCGTACCGAGCTTCGCGAGCTCGTTCCATGCGCGGAACGCCTCGTAGCACGGTGTGGTGCGATGTCCCGGGAAGGTGAACAGTCCGCAATAGACGCGCGTGGGGCACGCATCGTAGTACATCGCCTTGTCGATTGACGTGTTCTGCATCACGCAGAAAGCCGCCGCCGTGTTCGCCGCGCCTACATGCGTCTTGCAATTCTCGAACTTCTCGAGCTGATCCTTCCTGTCGCCGCGAAAGACGTTCCATTCGTTGAAGATGCTTTCGGTTTTCTCGAGCCCCGCCGCGTCGAGCGTTTTGCGCACGTAGTCCGCATGCGTCGCGATACGGTCCACCGGCCAGTCCTGCGAAACGTAGAGGTGCCACGAGAAGAAATCGAGCGGCGCCTTCGTGTCGGGTGCGCTCACGTAGCGGCAGAAATCCTCGAACCAGGTGACGAAGCTCCTGTAGAACGCGCTCTCCTCGCGCCTCTTGGCGTCGTCGACCGTATAGAATCCGCACCCTGCGTAGCCGCCGACCTTTATCTGCGGGAACGTCGCCTTGAGGTGGTTCGCCGCCACGCGGTACAGATCAAAGAACTGCTCCTTCGTCCCCTGCCACATCGCCGGATTCTCCGGCTCGTTCCATATCTCCCAGTACTCTATGTTCCAGCGGAAGCCGTCCGCCCAGCCTTCGTTGTAGTGGCGCACGACGTGTTCGCATATACGCGCCCACTTGGCGTAGTCCTTCGGCGGATAGATGTTGTATGCCTTGACCCTCCAGTTGTTCTCGATCGTGACGCCGAGGCGGTAGAAGAGTTTGCACCCGGCCGCGACGATCGGTTTCAGGTACGCGTCGGTGTAGGCGAAGTCGTAGTTCGCGGGGTCGGTTTCGTCCGCGCCGAAATCCGGAAACACGTTTGGAATATCGACATAGTGCGTACCGCCGAACGAGTACGCGGTGTCGTGGGTGCGCACGAACGGTATTCCGGCGGATTTGAATTCATCCTGGCCCTGCTTTCCGTTTACGCGGACAGGCGCGTTGTTCACCCCGTGGAGCGGCTTGATCGCCCCGAGCCCAGAATCGAAGTCGATCTCGAGACGGGCGGCGGTTTTTGCAAAGCGTATCAGCGGAACCGTCGCGGAGCTTCCTGCGAGAAAGGCATCCGCCGCAATGCCGATCGCGGCCTCGCGCCTGTCGCTGTCGCTGTCGTTGACGATCAGGTTGAAGCGCACGCCGTCTTCAAGCGTTTTCGCGGTAAACCCCGAGGCGGCGTCATACGGGATGTCCGCCTCGTAGCGCGTGAGCGTGCCGGTACGTTCCGTATGCGCAAAGCTGAACTGACGCAGCCCGCCGCCGTTTCTGTCCGCAATGGCCACCTCGACGCTGTCGCCTTCGTTCCGTGCCGCTCCGGGCGGCGGATCGCGATGTTCGTCGTCCTCCACATCGACGCGGATGCGCAGTCCGCGCCCGCCCCTGGCCAACCAGACTTTTGCCGAACAGTCCTTCGGACCTTTCCAGAGCCGCTCTCTTTCCGCGGGATTTCCCTCGAAGAAGTCGTGTACCTGCCGCGGCTTTTCGAGAACGAAATCCGGTGCACGTTCCGGGTCATCAGGCGGGATTACGACAGCGCGCTCTTCGGCGTTCGAGTCTTCTGCACAAAGCCCCCCAATGTCGACGGACGCGAACGCGGCGCCTTCAAGCACAAGCGCCGAAGGTTCGAACGCGATCGCTAGCATAGTCCGCCCGTCTTTTAGAGGCACTTCCGTTTTGTTGCCCATGAGATCGACGCGCCAGGCGCGTTTTGCGTCGGTTTCCACCGGGATTGCGGCGCGGTCTTGCGCCGATTCGCCCCATGCCGCAAGAACAAGATTTTCGCCGTTCCTGAATTCGTACACGAAGCGGGAATCGGTGTCGAGGACGGCGCGGCGGAATTCGCCTCCTCCGAAAGTCGAAGACAGCGCGGCGAAGGCGACGTAGGAATCGCGCGGGAAGAAGTCGGCGGTGACGAGTCCGTAGCAATGCTCAGGATTCTTCGGATCCCGGCCGGTCGAGCGCAGATTGTACCAGATGTAATCGACGCTTCCGTGCGCCCACGCCCAGAGAATCTTTTTCCACACGGCGATGGCGGCGTCGCGTTCGCTCCACACGCTCGAAAGCGAAGATTCGTTCGAGAACCAGGGCTTTCCAGACGCCCCCGTCCGTTCGCGGAGAGGGAAGAGTTTTCTCGATATCGAGTTCACGTACTTCGGAAACGGACCGTGGCAGTGGATCGTATCGACGTCGAAGAAGTCCTTGGCGTTTTTCAGGAAGTATTCGTGTATTCTCGTGCGTCCCTTTCCGTCCATGCGGGGAAGATCCCCCGCCGCTGCCCAGCCGTTCGGTATCACGCACACGCCGGGACAGCCTTTTTTCAGGGCGATGTACGCCTCGCGCTGCACGGCAACAGCCTCGTCGTAAGTGCCTGCGAAGCGGAGGTCCCACTCGTTGCCGATTTCGTAGTAGTCGATGCGTTCGCCGTACCGCGCGGCGAGCCGTTCGCAGAATGCGCCAAAAGTCCCGGCGGCCGGAGGCCGCACCGCGCGCGGATTCCAGACTGCGTTCGCGCCGGACTGTTCGGCCATCGCCCAGCGCGGCGTCTTGAAGATTATCGCGTCGAGCGCGATTCCGTTTTGCTCGAGCTCGCCAAGAAGTTCGTCTGTGCGTCCGAACTCCCAGCTGTCCGGGCCATCCGGCTGGATGCTCGCCATGTTCGCGAAATCGGCTCGCGTAAGTTTCGCTCCGCAGGCGACAAGGGCGGACGCGCCGAGGCCTCGGTCGCCGTCAGTGTACCGCGGGAAGTGCCAGTGGACGCCAAGGCGGAAAGTCCCGCGCGGCTGTTTCGGCGTGACGCCGTGGTAGTCCATGACGGCGAAGCGCGTATCGACGGACGCGACGCTTCCGTCGTCCGCGGCAAGTTCGCCGCGAATTTTCCACACGCCTTTGGAATCGCCTGCCTGCACGGGAATCTTGATAGTCTCTCCGGCGTCGAGAACAATGTCCACGGGCAAATCAATCACGTCGCCGACGAACCCTTCAACCTTCAGCGTTCCCTGCGCGGCGATTCTCTCCTGTGCGGTGTTGCGTATCGCGAGAACCGGCTTTTCGCCTTGCCCTTCACGGACGATGTGCAGCGGATTTCCAGTCTCCGTCTCGACGCACAGCGCCTCGGCCTTCGAGGAAATCCCCGCGGTGACAGTGCCGCAGGATACGGCCATCGCGAATACTGCGGCGATAATACGGATCATCATGCGCTACCTGATATAGACCGACAATCCCGGCAATGGCGAGAAACCGAACGGGCTCGGCAGAACCGCCTCGAAGCGGTAGTAGCCAAATTCCGAACAGCACGTTGATGATGGGGCTCTAAAGTCAAAGTCGTTCCACCCGCCATTCAATTCCCCCGGATTAAATGAGTATTGTTTCCATTCGTCAACAGCATTGACGTTGATCTTTCTTTGGTTATTGATATAAACCGCGAAAGCCACTCCGCTGGATGTGTCGTTTGATACTGCTGTCTTGAAAGTGAACGACGCCTTGTCTGCCACGTCAGGATCGACCCAAACGCGGAAGCGCAGGTGTTTTGTAACGTCTGTAGAAGACTCAAGTTTCGTAGGCCAGTGCTGCGGATTTGGATCAGCAGCAGACGGGACTCCGGTACTAATACGCTCCGGATTGACCTTTCCATCGTCCGTGCTGCTTGCCGTTATCTTTCCTACTCCAAACGAACCGCCAAGTTCCATTGCATCAACGAGAAAGTCCCGAATTCCACCATCTTTGCGTTTGATGACAAGCTCATTCTCGCCTTCAACGACGAGATTTGCCGCCACCGGCCAGAATGCGTGCGAGTTTGCCGCAATGCGTCCTTCGTCGAGGGAAGTCCCGTTCAGTACGGGTTCAATCAGTGCCGCCGAACCGTCAAGAGATTTTATGGAGAATATCTGCGGAAGACCAACTTCATCACGCAAGGGCGTGAACTTCACAGTCCAGGTATCGCCAACCTTCATCGTGTTGGCAATGTTCTGCCATGAACCAAGTCCGTTGATCGTCTGAGTCGCACTTGACCGCGTACTGCCGAATTCGTGCGAGTTTCCATTGTCGAAACCAATTCTGAGAAGCGCCGGACGCGGCATGCCGAATGCTTCCATGACCTCCTGGTCATTCAGCGCTCTGCCCCAAATCGCCAACTGCTGGACGCTGCCGATAAAAGCAGATCTGTCGGTATCGCTCGCCCCAGCGTAGTTTTCTTGCCCTTCCTTGCAGAAAAACCGGTAATTTTCATCGTCAAGTACTGTGCAGTTGTCCGTCCACATGGCTGTTTGATCGAAAGCAATCGTGGCATTGTCGCCATGGCTCGATGAAGATTGAGGTACCGCAACGCCAACGCGCAACTTGCCGTTGCCCACCGCCACCGCCAAATCGACCCAAGTGTTCGTCGGGACATACAAATTGAAATTATAAATGTCGTCCACGCCATCGCTGTTAGGAGTGCGGTATGCTGCTATGCGTCTGCATCCAGGATGCGACAAATTGGAATTTAGAGGCCCGAATCCAAGCCACATTCCTTTTTCTTGGGAACTGTCGTAGCCTAACTTCATCAAACACGTATTATTGAGGTTGCTGTTATAGTCCAGTCGTATCCGGCTTACGACCGTATATTCATTGGAGATGTTTTCTCCCGCAAACAACTCTCGAGGCTTGACGTCAAATGGGAAAAAATATTGTTTACCACCGGCAGTAACAGTGGCGTCGGCGATATGCAGAACCTGCATTTTCTTCACGAAGTTCGTTCCCAGCGCAGGGAATACGACATCCTCTTCCTGAATCACGGCATTTCCCTTGAACTGGGAATTATTTGATCCCGTGTAGTGCGTTGATGACATTTCCATATCATGGTTGCCATGAGTCGAATCGTCCGCATGGAGGTCGTCAAAAAACTCACCACGTTCCATGTAGGTGTTGCTGTTCTTGTCCTTGCCGCCGCGGAACCAGAACACGGCGTCGTTGAAGACGTTTGTCGACCCCTGCGCCGACAGGGAAGCTGCGGACATGAAGCAGGCAAATGTCGCCGCAAAAACCACACGGGCGCTACCTCCGAGAGAAGATACGGAAGCCACCGGTTTCTTGAGCGTAATTTGTCTCATAGCATTTCTTCTCCTTTCCTTTGCCGACTTTATCGCCGACAGTAGTTTTCATATCTGGTTATATTCTATCATAATTGAAAACGACGCGGGGTCTAAAATCAAAAAAGGAAAACGCTACTTTTGCGCAAACGCCGGAACGTTCCTTGCGCGCCACTCGCGCATGGAAAGTCCGGTGCGGAGCTTGAACGCCTTGCGCAGCGCGACGCCTGTCGAAAAGCCGCAGAGATCAGGAATCGCGTCGAGCGTCTGGCGCGGATTCTTAAGGAGCGCGAGAACTTTTGTAAAACGCACTTCGTCGATTTCCTCGTGGATGCTCCGCCCGGTGGCAGCGCGGAAGTGCATTTCCGCCGTGCGACGCGGGATGCCGATGTACGACGCGACGTCTTCTACGGAAATCCCTTCGCAGGCCCGCCGGCGTATCATCTCGACCGCTTCGGCGATCCGTTCGCGGCTGAATGCGAAGCGGCGCGTGGACTGCCGCACGACGATCGTTCCCGGTTCGTAGCGCAAAAACGCCCTGCGCGGCCCGTCTCCGTCGATCAGGCGTCCGAGCATTTTGGCCGCCAGATAGCCGCCATGCGCGAAGTCCGGCGATATGGACGACAAAGTCGGCATGGTGTTCTCGCATATCTGCTCGTCGTCGTCAACCCCGAGGACGGCAATGTCGCCGGGCACCGAGATTCCGGTCCGCGCGCAGATGTTGACGATTTCCTCGCCCACGTAGTCGTTCGCGGCGAACACACCGCACGGGCGCGGCAGGCTCCGCACCCATTCCTCCAGCGCATTCTGACGGACGTCCGACGTCTGTTCGCACCCAGGGTCGAACACGGAGACACCGCATCTGCGCGAGCGCTGCACGGCCTTGACGAACGCCTCGCACCGCTCGCGCGCCCAGAACATCGGCAGCCGGAAGGCGGCGAACGCGTAGTGCGGCAGGTCGAGCGCGAGCAGATGTCCGGCGGCGATTTCCCCCACCTTCGCAGAATCGAGCACCACGTAGCAGCCCGCCCCGTGGATAGCGCGGTCGGCGTCGAAATAGACGGTGGGAATGCCGCCGAACGCCTTTGCATTCAGTTCGCTCGCACCGCTTCCGCATTCCGCGATGACGCCGACCGGCTTCCAGAAGTCCAGCTGGCGGCTGACGTTCACTTTGTGGAACGCGCGTTCGACCACCTGCACGTGCCAGTCGCGCTCGCGCGCGTAGCGGTATATCCCCTCGAGCCGGTTGCCGCAGGTGTGGCGTGTTGAAGAAATGAAGAAGAGTATGGTATCCATCTTTGTCGCGTGTTTCAGCAATGAACGCCGCCTATTTCCCGAGCATGATGCCGCGGAACCGGGCGATGTCGGCGTCGGTGAAGCCGAGCTCCTTCACGTATGCTTCCGCCTTCTCGCGTGTCGTCGCGCCCGGATAGCCATCGAACATCCTGCGCAGCTTGTCGAAGCACTTCTCGTGTCCGAAGTTTTTGTCTTTGTTGGCGAACACCGTGAATTCCCAGTCCTTGTCGAGTTCGTCGTCGCATACGCCGAGAAGCGCGTTTAATATGAACGCCACCGCGCCGGTGCGGTCTGCGCCGCCGATGCAGTGGAAAACGACCGGGTAGTTCTTTTCGTCGAGGAAGACTTTGAAGACATTGGCGAACGCCTCCCTGCCCTCAGGCGTTGCCATGGCCGCATATGCCTTGGACGGGTAGTGCCACCACTTCACGCCCGCGCCCGCCGGCGAGCCTGTCATGCCCCAGCACTCGAAGTCCCGGCGGAGATCGATGTCGCTTTCCCAGCCGAGGATGTCGTTGGCGATGTGCAGGCCCTCGGGCGTCATCCGGTTTCTGCCGGGGCGCCACTCGCTTTCGGGCTTGTCGCGGCTGGTGGACGCGTTGCCGTTCAGTCCCGCCGAGCGGTACGCGAGGCCCTGCCTGATGCGTCGTCCGCCGAAGCCGATGCGCCCTCCGAGGTCGCGGATGTTGGGGACGTTCGGCACGTACATGAGGCGCGGCGCCATGTCGCGCGTTCTGAAGTGCCCGCGCGCGCACTCTCCGCCGGCGCATACGGTCCATGCGTATTCGCGCGCGATCTCGAGGTTCCACACATTGACGGCCGTAGCCGTCAGATTTGTCGCGAACACGGTTTTCCCGTCCAGCGTCACCTTCACCTCGTAGGGGCCATTCCCGCCGCGCCATGCGAGTTTTAGAGGAAGAGGCGTGCTGGCGATGTCTTTCTTTTGGATGCGCTCGCGCCATGTCCAGTCTTTGAGCTTCGCGCGGCGGCCTTCGGCATCGAGTTCAAGAAACGCGAGATGCTCCGGCTTCAAGGCGCAGAATTCCTCCCCTTCCTTCGGCGATACAAGCTCCAGCGCGAAGACCGAGGATATCTGGAGCAAGGCCGACAACATCAGTCCGAAAACGCAGCATGGATGTTTCACCGGTTGTATTCCTTTCAAGTGCTTGAAATAAGTTAACATATCGTGCGCGCAAAGTCAACCGAATATCTGCTAGTGACCGTAGAATGAACAAGCGGACTACTGGGACGAAACTGCCCTTCAACACGGGCCAAGACTTCTAACCACCGTCGAAAGGACACTTTCGCAGTACCCGCAGTTCTCGCAGTCGCGTATGCACGCCGATGTGCGGTCGAACCAGTCTGCTGGGAACTCCGCATTGTCTATGAACTCGGGATAGAACGCCGGCGAAAATCCGGGCTCGAAGAGATCCAGGAGATTCCCCTCAAACGTCCCGCGCTCGTACGCCGAGATGACCATGCCGGGGTTCGCATGCTGGCGCGTCGCCAGCTTCACCACGTCAACAAGCCCTTCGTAACGTCCAAGATCCTCCGGCCTCACCCATGTCGCCTTGAGTATCTCCGCAAAGTTCTTCCTGTCCCTGTACAGCGTCCAGCAGAGGTGCGGATTCCACCCCTTCACGTTTTCGGTCTTCATCGCCGCGTCGGAATGCGCGATCATGTTGTCGTGGAACGTCTGCCACGGGCAGTTCCGAAGGCAGCCAGAGTTGGCAAGCATGCACAGTTTCTTGCCGTTGGCATGACACCAGTCCGAAAACCGCTTCACCGTCTCAAGGTTGCGCTGTACGTCGCGTCCGAGATAGTACGAATCGAAAAGCGGCGCGAGGTAGCGGAACGCCTGAATCGTCGTGAGGCGCATGTTCACCGAAGCGCGCACCTCGATGTCGGGAGCGGTCGCCTTAAGCGTACGCGCGACGAACGGCGATGCCGTCGTGCAGACTTCCGGCCTGCATCCCCACGAGTCGAGTTTTCCCACGATTGCCGCGATGCGCTTCTCCAGCGCGACGCTCATCGCCTCCGCGCCGTAGCAGTTGGCGTTGAGAAGAAGGTCGAGTCTCACGCCGGCCGCGCGAAGCCGCGTAAGGTCGCGCTTCAGCGCCGCCGCAAGCTCTTCGGGGTCGTCCTCCTCCTCAAAGCCCAGCATTGGACGTCCAGACGGCTCGCCGACCCACGGAAAATACACCTCCTTCACGGACGGATGGCGCAACGCGATCTCCGCGAACGGCGCGCCGTCCGCAAAATGCTGGTATCCGGCAGCAAGCGGAATCATGACAGTCTCTCCTCAGTCGTTGAGAGGGCTGAACGGGTCTTCGTCTGTTTCGACGCGACCTTCCTTGTCCTCGATGCGTCCGATGTACTCCCTGGCGATTTCCGGCGGAATCTCGTATGGCTTCGTGTGGTCTATCTTCCACTGCTTCCATCCCGGCTTGCGGAACGGATTGCGGAATGTCTTGGTGAGCTTGTTGCGCTGCTCGAGGTGAACCATGCAGGCACGGATGCATCCACACGCGCCCTCCACGGCGCGGCCATATCCGTACTGCCTCGGGAAGTCGCCCTCAAACGGCGACAGCGACTTGTCGGCTCCGCCGTGTATTCCCTCCTCGCAGGCAAGTTCGTCCAGCTTGCCCCACTCGATCTCGTGGCCACATACCGTGACCTTGACGGACTCCGTCATCGATATCGCGTGCCCCGCGCAGTTTCTGACGCAAAGCTTGCAGCGGTCGCAGATGTGACCTTCGTAAATTGGGTCGTATTCGTCAAATTCCGCATCGGTGAACAGCATCGCAAAGCGGACGCGCGGTCCGAACTCCGGCGTGAGGAACATCTTCGACCAGCCGAACTCTCCGAGCCCCGCGAGATACGCCGCCATGCGGAAGTGCACAAGCACGTCGGGCGCAGGGCGACCCTCCGCGACATGGCGACTGAGGCCGGCGCGGAACTTGCCCGTCACCGGGTTCACCGCATCGCCGCCGTTCGCGTTCTGGAGCGGGAACACCTCGTAGCCGCGCTCCTCTAAATAGCGATTCAGCTTCCAGAGCACCATGGGGCCGTGCACCTGGTTGAGCGACGCGTAGCCCATGCCGGGATAGTCGAGAAACCTCGTTCCCTCCTCGATGCCACGCAGTAATCCGCGCGAGATGCGAAATCCGAAGACTATCATCGATTTCGCTCCAGGGAAAATGTAGCGCGGGTCGTTCTGCTTCGGCGCACCCTCCCAGCGGCTCATCGGCGCAATGCCGACGCAGTCCGCGCCGAGGCGCTTCGACAGCGCCTTTATCTCGGCGCTCGTGACATCTTGAAATTTATCACTCATAAAATCTCAGCTTCAAACTCTCAACTCCCAACTCTTAACTCTCAACTCTCAACTCGCCTCAAGCGACCCCGCCGCTTGAGGCGTTGTCCTGCACAAGCCCGGCCGCGGCCTTCGTGCCGTAGTTGGACTTGATGTTGTAGTTCGTGTAGGCGTCGTGCGACTCGATGTTGCCCTCGTATTCCCTGAGCGTATCCGCCGGAATCTCGTACGGCTTGGAGTGGTCGATCTCCCACTGCTGCCAGCCCTCCTTGCGGAAGGGATTGCGAAATCCGTGAGTCATCTTGGCGCGACGCTCCAGGTGCACCATGCAGGCGCGGATGCAGCCGCAGCTGCCTTCATGCGCGAGGCCGTAGCCGTACTTGCGCGGATAGTTGCCGTCGAACGGCGATAGCTCGCGGTTGAGCCCGCCCTCGCGGAAGGCCTTGGAGCAGGCCATCTCGTCGCGCTTCGCCCACTCCACTTCCACGCCGCATATCGTCTTCTTCACGGTCTCCGTAGGCGAGATGCACTTGCCGTGGCAGTTCTTCACGCACTCCATGCAGTGGTCGCAGATCTTGCCGGTGTATATCGGGTCGGGATCCAGCTCCGCGTCCGTAAGCATTATTGCGAATCGCTGGCGGGGGCCGAATTCCGGCGTGAGGAAGGCCCGGGAATAGCCGAACTCGCCAAGCCCGGCGAGAAACGCCGCCATGCGGAAATCGACGGAGACGTCGGGCGCGGGGAGCCCCGGCCTGACGGGACGGCTCCAGCCCTTGCGGAAATTCCCCGTGAGGGGGTTGACGGCTTCGCCGCCGCCGACGTTCGCCATGGGCACGGCCTCGTAGCCGTGGTCCTCCATGAAGCGGTTCATCTCCCACAGGACCATCGGCCCGTAGATGGAGTTGAGCGCGGCGTAGCCCATCGTCGCGTAGTTGAGATAGTGCGTGCCTTCCTCTACGCCGCGCAGCGAGCCGCGCGGGATGCGGAAGCCGAAGACGATCATCGACTTTGCGTCCGGGAAGATGTAGCGCGGGTCATGCTGCTTGTCGGCTACGCCCTCCCATCGGCTCATTGGCGCAATGCCGACGATGTCGGCGCCGCATTCGAGCGCCTTGGCCTTGACCTCTGCCGCTGTCAGTTCTTTTTCGTAGGACATAATAAAAAGTTTAAAGTTTGAAGTTTGAAGTTAAAAGTTTAAAGTTGACAATCGCATGTGGACTTGGGATTGAGACGGCGCAAGACGGGAATCAGCAGGAGGCCCGCGGCAACGGACACGCTCGTCAGCGCTGCGGCAAACGCGATGCGGCCATAGATCCAGCCGCCTACCGCGAACATGAGCGAGTAGATGGCGGCGCATGAAACCGTCATGGCCAGCATTCCCCATGCGATGTCGTGCCCGCTGGCATGGATCTTGTTCTGGAACGCCGCGCGCTTCGCCGCCTCTGTCGGCGGCGTGAGGAGAGTCACGCCTACCCACGCAGCCGTCGTGACGGACATCACGATCAGGAGCCGGTGCCAGGATGCCAGCTCAGGCCAGCCGAAATGCGGATACACAAGCTGAAGGAATACGGCCACCGCGAACGAGACGGCCATTGCCGTAATCTCGCTCCACGCGTTGATACGCATCCAGAACCACCTCAGGAGATAGATGAGCCCAGTGCCCGCGCCGATCTGCAGAATCAGGTTGAAGACCGCGCCGGCCGAAATGAGGAGCGGGGAGATCACGGCGGTGAGAGCCATGAGGACTACGACCGTGACGCGCCCGACGACGATGAGCTCGCGCTCGTCGGCCTCCGGGCGGACGAAGCGCTTCCAGAAGTCGTTGGCGATGTAGTTCGACCCCATGGAGAGGTGCGCCGCCACCGTGGAGAAGAGTGCGCCCATCATGGAAGCCGCAACGACTCCAAGCCAGCCGTTCGGCACGAACGTAAGCATCGCTGGATATGCGAGGTCTCCCTTGACGAGCGCGGGATTGACGTTCGGGAACGCCTTCTGGAGAGATGCGAGGTCGGGGAACACGATGAGCGAGGCGAACGCGGTGAGGTACCACGGCCAAGGGCGGATCGCGTAGTTGATGACCTGGTACAGTATCGAGCCGCCGACGCAATGCCCTTCGCTCTTCGCGGAAAGCATGCGCTGGACGATATAGCCGCCGCCACCCGGCTCGGAACCTGGATACCACACGTTCCACCACTGGATCGCGACCGGAATCACGAACACGGCGACGAAAAGATCGGTGTTGGATGGATCGGGGAAAAACGCCAGATGGCTCTGCACGGCAGGGTTCGACATCATCGCAGAGAAGCCGCCGACGGCCGGATGGTTCACGGCGTAGTACATGCCCGCGACCGCTCCGACCATTATGACGACGAAGAGGAAGAAGTCCGTGTATATCGCGCCGCGGAATCCGCCCACGGCGGAATACACTATCGAGGCGATGGCCGTGACCGCGACAACCGTCCACTGCCCGACGCCGAACAGCGTCTGGCCTATCTTTATCGCCGCCAGCATCACGAGGCCGGTCGTTATCACGTTGAACACCAGCCCGAGATATATGGCGCGGAAGCCGCGCAGGAACGCGGCGGCCCTGCCCGAGTAGCGAAGCTCGTAGAACTCGATGTCGCTTTTGGCGCCTGAGCGCACCCACAGTTTGGAATAGACGAACACCGTGAGCATGCCCGTGAGGAGAAACGCCCACCACTTCCAGTTCTCGCCAAGGGAGGAGTTGCGAATGAATTCGGTGAACATGTTCGCGGAATTCGTCGAAGTCGATGCCGCGCACATGGAGACGCCGATTAGCCACCACGGCATCGAACGTCCAGAGAGGAAGAAGTCCTTGGCGTCCTTGCTCGCATGGCGCGAGCACGCCGCCGCAATGCCGAAAAGGGCCGCGAAGAATAGCCCTATGGCAAGGAAGTCCAGACTGTCCATGTTCACCTTCACGCGGACATTTTACAAAACGCACTCGGCCGCGGCAACAAATAAACGCGAAAAAGAATATAAACAAATGCGAAACGCGCCTCATGCGCCGCGGATATATTTATGGTATAATCCCCGCATGAAGGCGAAGGTCCTGATCATATTGCCGTCCGACAAGTTCCTGCACCGGCAGATACTTGAAGGCGTGCTCGCATATGGGCACGCGCACGGACCGTGGCAGTTCCACTTCGAGACCGGGAGCCGCTATGAGCAAGGCCTTGCCAAACTTCGCCGCTGGGGTTGCAGCGGCGTCATAGCGCTTGTTCGCGAGCGCCGGCAGATGAACCGCATCCTGGCGACGAAAACGCCTGCCGTCCTGATCAATCCGCCGACGCCACCCTGCGGCGCGGCGTCAAAACCTCCGAAACGCACGACTTTCATAGCTCGCGTACAGGAGGATGTCGGAAAATCCGCTGCGGAATATTTTCTAGACAGGGGCTTCCGCAGCTTTGCTTTTGTCGGGACACCCGAGCCGTCGGCCTGGTGCGAGCGTCGCCTAAAGGGAATGAGGAATCGACTCGCCGCAGCGGGCCTTGAGTGCAACGCGTTCCCCGGGGCTCCAAAGGGCGAGCGCGAAGACTTTGACAGGGAGTCCGCCCATCTGGCCGAATGGCTGCGCTCGCTGAAACCGCAGACAGCCCTTTACGCCGCGTGGGACAGACGCGCACTCCAGATTCTGAGCCTCTGCTCCGAACTTGACATCGCAGTTCCGGAATCGCTATCCGTCCTCGGCACAGACAACGACGAAGTGCTTTGCGAATCGTCGACTCCATCGCTTTCATCAATTGCGCTGGACGGACGTAACGCCGGAATCCTCTGCGCAAAGTTGCTTGACGCGCACATGAACGGACGCAAGGCCGAACCACTTGTTGACCTTGCGTTCCCACGAATCGTTACAAGGCAATCCACCGACAAGACCGTGGTGCCTGACGCATATTTAGCCAAGGCGCTCGACATAGTGCGAAAAGACCTCTCGGTGGCCCGCACCATCGACGACATTGCGAAGGAACTGCGCATATCGAAGCGTTCCCTCGAAATGAAGGCGAACCTTGTGCTTGGCAACACGCTGAAGAACGAGATAATCCGCATACGGCTAAACGAGGCTGTGCGGCTTGTCTCGAATACGTCCCTGCCGCTGTCCGAAGTCGCCGAAAAATGCGGCTTCTGCTGCGCAAGCCACATGAACACCCGTTTCAAGGCCGCGTTCGGATATAGTCCGTCCGTTTTCCGTGCGCCCCCGTGAGCCACGCAGGCTCCGCATGATATCTCCGCACATAGCCAGCAACATTCCCGGTCAGTCGCTCTCGAGCATCAGCTGGCGGAGACGCGCAATATCTTTCTCGGAGAAACCCGTGGACTTCACATAGGATTCGATTCGCTCGTTCAACGTCTCACCCGGATATTTGCCAATAACGGAGAGGAGCGCGGCGTATGTGTTGTTGCGGTTGAACCAGTCGTGCTCGTCCTTCCACAGGGCAGACGCCTCCCAGTCGCGCACAAGGTCCTCGGGAGATACGCCGATAAGTCCGTTTATCAAGAACGCAAGCGTCCCCGTCCTGTCCTGTCCGCTCGAACAGTGGAAGAGAAGCGGCAGATTCTTCTCGTCGCTCACAAGCTCAAGCGCCTTCCGGCAGGACTCCTTCGCCCATGGTTCGTCCATCTGGGAATAGCAGCCTGACGAGATTTCCACGCGGCGCACCGACCGACCAAGCGGCGAGCCCGCGAGCCCTTCGCATTCCTTTGGCCCACGCAAATCAAGCTCCGTGCAGATGCCGAGCGCATTTGTCATGAAGTTGACGCCCGAATCGTCAAGACGCATGCGGGGCAGTTCGCCGGGGCACTCCGATGCGTTCTCGCAAAGGTTCGCCGAGCGGTAGAGGAGTCCCTGCTTCACACGCCGTCCGTCGGCAGTACGCCAGCCGCCAAGGTCGCGCACGTTCGGAACGCCAGGGATGCGTATAAGGCGCGGTGGTCGGTCCTCGGTGAAAAACGAACCTGTAGCCGAGCCCTTCCCAGCAACATCGACAGACCAGTGATAGCGGCAACCAACCCTGAAGTTGTCCCACTCAAACCGCCCGGTCGTGAGATAGGCGAAGTTCGTGTCGCAAACGCACACGTCATCATCCTCGCGCCAAATGCGGAAACGAAGACGCTCCTTGCGGGAATTTATACCGGACCAGACGAACACGACCGGCTGCGGATACCACCCGAGCGCCAGTAGATCCGCCCTGTACGCGGCATCACCCGCCTTCGCAAGACGTTCCTCGTCGGACGAGTCGAAGAACGCCTTCTGCCCGTCGCTAAGAAGCGGCACCGTAGCGCCTTCCGCCGGGAGCATCAGCTCCACGGCAGACACAGCGCTGCAGGCCGCAGCCAGGACGATGACAAGAAGCGTCTTCACTGATGTCATTCCGCCGCACCGATGCCGACGATGAAGAGCTGCGACTTAGATGTGGTGGCCTGGAGCTCACCGAGCACACCCTCGATGTCCGTGAGGGTCGCGTTGAGCGTGAACGTCTCCGTGTCTTCGAGATTGTCCTTGCAGACGAGACCGAAGGACGCGCCGACGTTCGCGCCGATTTCCGCAGCCTGGAACCCGACCGCAACCGTCTCGCCGTCACGCGCAATCGCCGTGAACGTTATGATCTTCCCGCCATGACCATCGTCGAGACCCTTAATGCCGCCGTCAGTGCCCGGAATGTCCCACTCGTCTTCGGGACGCGGACCGTATTCGCCGTACTCGTAGCATCCAATCGCCGGCTTCAGGTAGGAGAAGTACTTGCCGTCGAGGTCTTTTTCAAGACCGGCGTAGTCCGTGCCCGCCTCGATCGCAGGCGAAGTCGCGGCGAGATGGTAGTCGCTGTTCGCGGTGTCCACGAAGAGCAGCGTTCCGCCGAAGAGGCAAGTCACAGTCTTGGTCCCGACCGCGGAGGCGACTGTTGCGTCCTTGTACGCGACATCCGCATCGCCGGCCGTCGCGGCAGCTTCCGCCGTGTTGCCGGAGACGATGCAGTTGATCAGCGTCGTGTCGGCCTGGTCGATATAGAGCCCTCCGCCAAGCCCCGCGCCGACAACGCTGTTGTTTGCAATCGTCGTGTTGCGTATGACCGTCGTGAAGCTGTCCTGCGCCGCCACGCCCGTGACGGCGATGCCGCCGCCGTGGCTCGTGCGATCAGACGCGCCTGCCGTGTTTCCGTAGACGAGGCAGGCATCGATTTCGACGCGGAGACCCGACCTTCCGCGGATGCCGATGCCGCCACCAATGCCGTTGAGAAAGGCCGTGGCCGCCGAGTTATCCGCAATGATTGTGTGGTCGATCTTCGCTGTGCCCGTACCGCTGATGAAGACGCCGCCGCCGCCATAACTGCGCTTCGCGTAGTTGTTCGTGATGCAGCACCAGGAGATCGTGCCGTCGGTAAGATACGCACCGCCGCCGGACTTTTCATTGTTGTCGACCTTGCCGCCGGTCAGGGTGACGTGAGCAAGAATACTGCCACCGTCAATGTTCGCGACGCGATTCTCGGATCCCGCCTTCGTGCCCGCAAAACGAATCGTCGTGCTCTCCCATCCCTGGCCGACGAGCGTGACGCCGCCAGTGACCATCAGCTGCGCGTCGATGTCGAAAAGGCCATTGCCAAGCGTGACGGTTCCCTGCGTCGGAACTGCGGCGTCGATCGCGTCCTGTATCGTCTGGCGCGTCTCGGCAGCCGTCTCGCCAGGCTGAATCGCCTCGCCAGGTTCGGGAGTAGGTCCAGGGCCGGGACCGGGACCCGGGTCAACAGGCTCGGCCCCGGTCGTAAAATTTCCGCTTTTCACCGCCCCCATCACGGTCTCGGCGTTGTTGGAGATCGAAAGCGAGTAGTAGTATGTCGTCGCTGCGGTCAAATTGGAGACAACATAGCTGAACGACGCCGTCGCGCCCTCGGCGATCTTCGTCGCCGCGCCGAGCGTGTTCGCGCTCGCACCGAGCGCGAGATAGACGTCGCACGCGGTCGCGCCGGAGCCAAGCGAAGAGATCGCGCCGGAGATCGTCGCGTTAGTTACCGCCGGCGTAACATTGACCGTGCCGAGGACAGGCGGCGTCTGGACCGACGGGGCGAGATGCGTGCGGAGGTTGAAGTCGTGGAGCTGCACGACGGGAGCCTCCTTTGTCACCGGATTCGTCGACCATCCACCGAGGCGGATTTCACGGAGCTTGTTGCTGTCCGTGTCGACGACAAAGATGCTGAAGTGATAGGCGGCCTCCGTCCCGAGCTCGTGCTGGTTCGGCTTGGCCGGGTAATTGACGCCATAGGCGCTCGCGACGGAGACTGCGGAGGCGTAGGTCGTGTTGTCCCCGTTCACGAGGTTGTCGTACGGATCCGTGATCTCCTTCGTGTTCGTGAAGTGAAGATGTCCGGCGACGAGTCCGAAGAACGCCCTGCCCTGCACGCCGAGATTCCAGGGGCCGGCGTGAGCCTTCGGGTTCGTGTAGCCGTTCATAAAGCCGTTCATGAGCGTTCCCGCGGCGGCGCGGGCCATCGTCCCGCCGAGCTTCTCTTCCGTCCCGTGCGCGACCATGCCGATGACCGTGTTTTCCGGGGTGAGCGCCGCGTCGTACAGGTTTCCGGACGCGTCGTAGAACTGCGCGGCGTCGTAGGCGCGGTACGCGGGATTCGCTCCGGCGGCGCCGTCGTACATGCTCACGCACGCGATGCGCACGTTGTTTCCGCCCGATGCGACAAGGCGGCGAAGGTCGATGTGGTAGGAGTTGCCCGTGTAGGCGCCGGTCGCGTTGTCGCCGAGCTTCGCGGCGGCGAGATCGCGATGGTAGGTTACGTCGACGTTGTGCGCCTGCGCGACGGACGCGGACGTATTGAAGTTGGTGAGCACGTACGCCCACGCATCGTCCGACATGTGCATGTCGGCGCCGTTGAGCGAATAGCTGCGCTCGTGGTTGCCGTCTATCGCAAAGAGCGGGATCGTCGAGGGAACATGCTGGTTGAACATCGCCTTCACGTTCCAGATTTCGTTTGTATATTCTTCTTCAGTCAGTCCCACCTTTGTTCCGTCGCCGATGATCGGCGCGGTCGCGAAGTCTCCGCCGGCAATGACGGCGTCAAGCCCGGCGTCCGTTGCGAGCGAACCCAGCAGGCGAATCGACTGCTCCGACTCGGTAAGCACGCCGGCCGACCCATACCAATACGTCTTTACCGGATTCGCCGCGGCATCATCCCCTTCCACGCGCCTGCACTTGTGGAAGTCAGTGATGAATGCAAACGAGATGTACTTGCGCTTGCCGGTCGCAGAATCGATCGGGTTCACCTGGTTGACTATCGTCATGATGTCCGACTTGAGCCCGGCCTCAAGCGTCGCGACATCGTCTCCGAAGGCCAGAAACCCCGAAGTCAGCAGTACGGCAGAAACGAGTTTTTTCATTTGCATCTCCCTTTTTTGTGGTGACGCCGAAAGTATAGCAGATGCGCAGATGTCGAACAATTATTCCGAGGTATACTCCCACGTATACGAAGGTATACTCACCGCACGAAAATCACAGCACCGGACTTGCCGCCGATTTCCTCAACGTCGCCCGCCGTCACAAACGTAGCGCTCGCGACAGTCGCGTACTCCGCGGCAATCCAGTCCGCCGACGCAACCGCGTCGAGAAGCCGACATTCGTCAAACGCGCCCTGGATGTGTCCGTCGTTTCCATTTGAATTGCATCCGATTGACAACGGCAACTGGTTGTCGGTTGCCTCGGTAACCGTTCCGTTGCCAACTACCTCGCCACCATTTTGATACACATTGAGAGACTTGCCGTTGTAGACAATTGCCACATGCATCCATTTGTTTTTAAACCCGTCATCGCTAAAGTTGCCGGTTGCAATAGGGTTGTTGCTTGCGCCTCGCGCTTTGAATGAAGTAAAGCTGTTTGACATCTCGAGTTCCCATCCATTCGCGGCTGTATAGCTTTCCTTTCGTGAGAACAGCCTCGGATAATTGGCAAGCCCCGTGGCGCGCACCCATCCCGACATGGTAAATGTGTTGCCGACATTGAATGAATCATAGTTCGGGATGGAAAGGTATCCCTTCGTGCTAGCGTTCCCTCCAGTCTGCCGAGCATGGCCGATTGGCGCATCGGTGCCGGTGTAGCGCGCGCTTGATGTTGCATAGGCTCCCGCCGGCGTCGCCGTAAGCCCGTGGCCCGTCGCGTCGGCGACCGTGCCGCTAGTCTCGTCCATATGCCAGACGCCGACGTAGTTCGCACCCGTCCAGGTTGCGGTAGGGTTGTTGACCGTATCACCCGATCCGCAGTAGTGCATATGGAACACCGTCGTTTTCGTGACCGAGGGAACTCGGACCCATACGAGCGAGGTCCCCGTGGTGTTCCAGGTGTCGACTTCGTACGGAATCGCATTGCCCGCGGAATCCCTGAAGACAAGATTCGTCGTGCCGCCGAAATCCGCGTAGTCGAAACCATGAATAGACCCGGGGAGCTTCACAAGAACAGGAAAGCTGACCAACGGCCCAGAACCTTGATAGCCCGAAGTCGTGAAAGTGATCGACTTCGTGAAACCGCCAAATGCGGACACGACCGCGGCTGCAGACAGCAACGAGGATAAAAAGAACTTTGTCATTGATGTTCTCCCTTTCAGCGTATTGCTTGTGCAATATAGCAGTATTATTATAGGAAATGACGTCTCACCAAACAATTATACAGCGGTATACTGCCATGTATACGAATGTATACAGAAGAAACGCAAATATCGCATTGCGAAAGATGCGTTAACTGTGGTATACTTTCGCCAAATGCTCGCCTCCTCCATTTCCTGTGCATTCCTGCTTGGAATCGCCGCCACGGCGACTCCGGACTGCTCAATGTTGCACAGCATCGCCGAGCTAAACGACTTCGCCGACGATCCGAGCCACCGCTATGCGCCGTTCTGCATCACAGGCACCGTTCAGGCGCTCAACGCATCTCTCGACAACTATATCATCCTAAGCGACACGAACGGCTGGATTGAGATTTCCAACGCCTCTTCATACCGCCCCGTTCCCGGCGAGAAAATCGCCGTGACCGGCCGGGCCCACATGTCCGCACACCAGGAGATATACATCGCCGCGCAGGACATATCGCATGTCGGAATGGAATCCGTGTCGCCGAGCGTGGAAATACCACTTCGGGACATCAGCGACGAGAAGCACCATCTGCACACAGTCATTACCGAAGGCACTGTGATTGACACCTTCCCCGACGAAATAGACTCCCATAACCAGTTTCTCATCCTAAAGGACGAGGAAGACGTCCTGCCGGTGGCGCTGCATGTGGATCCCGGCACCGATCCAGGCCTCGAGTCACTGCGCGATGCAAGAGTACGAATCGCCGGGCGCTTCCTGCGCACCGTCAGCGGCAGCCGAAAGTTCTCAGGCCCCTTCATCTACGTCGACGACCGTTCGCATGTCACTGTCGTCGTTCCCGCCCTTGATGACCCCTTCGCCGCTCCACCGCTCGAAAAGGCCCTCTACAGGACTCCGCGGGAAATCGCAAAGCGCGGCAAGCGGACAGTCTCCGGCGAAGTCCTCGCCGTCTGGGGCGGGAACCATCTCATTGTGCGGACATCGGACGGCCGCATCGTCAACGCGACTCTCGCCCATGGTCAGTCCACCCCGCAGCCGGGAGACACGGTGACTGCCGCCGGATATCCGGAGACCGACCTCTTCCGAGTCAATCTTTCCCGCGCGATGGTGCGCGCAGAACCTCGCACCACGGTGCCGCAGCGGGAATCGGCAATCACGGACATCAAGTCCGTCTTCGGCGGCAATGGCGGGCCAAACGCGATCGATCCGGCAAGCCACGGGCGTTTGATGCGGATCCAGGGCATCGTACAAAGCGCACCCTCGCCAAACGGCGCCGGACGGCTGCTGCTCGCCTGCGGCCCGTTCAAGCTTCAAGTCGACCTTGGCCAGCACAGCGCCGCCGCCGCAGACATAGCGCTTGGCACAAAACTCGAGGTCACGGGGCGCTGCCTCCTTGAAATCGACAAGTGGACCCCTGACGACATCTTCCCGCGGATAAGGAATCTGGTCGCCGTAATCCGCTCGCCCGAAGACCTTAGGATAATCGCCCGCCCTCCGTGGTGGACCCCGCTCAGGCTGCTTGTCGTGATTTCCATCCTTGTCGCCGCGCTGATCGGCGTATACATCTGGAACCGGATACTGCAGAAGCTCGTAAGCCAGCGCGGCCGCGAACTCTACCGCGAGCAGGTCGCCCATGCAATCGCGGAATTCAAAACAGACGAGCGCACAAGGCTCGCCGTCGAACTCCACGACTCGCTCTCCCAGGAGCTCGCCGGCGTCGCCTGCCAGGTGGCCGCGAGCGCCAAAACGCTGAACAGCAACCCCGCAGTCGCGCGACGCTGCATCGAAACGGCCGACAAGATGCTCAACTCCTGCCGCACGGAGCTCAGGCAGTGCCTCTTCGACCTTAGAAGCGACACGCTGGACGAAGCCGACTTCTCCACGGCCATCCGCAGGACGCTCGACCAGATCGACGGCAACGCCGCGATAAAAGTGCGCTTCAACGTTCCTCGCAGCCGCCTCAAGGACACGACGGCACACGCCATTCTCGCCATCGTCCGGGAACTTACGGGCAACGCCGTACGCCACGGCGCCGCAACGGAAGTCCAGGTCGCTGGAAGCATCGAACCTGGGCGCATCCTCTTCTCCGTCCGCGACAACGGGAGCGGCTTCGACCCCGAGAACTGCGTAGGCCCCATCCAGGGGCACTTCGGCATAGAGGGGATACGAAACCGGCTCGAAAAGCTCAACGGCACCCTTTCCATCGACTCAAGGCCCGGCAACGGAACAAAGGCCGTAGTCGCCATACCTCTGCCCGCAACCAAGACCAAGGAAGTGAAAACGCCATGAAAAAAGCGCAAATCAGAATCATGCTTGCCGACGACCACATGCTCATGCGCATGGGACTCTCGACGCTGATCGACTGCGAAGAGGACATGAAGATTGTGGGAGAGGCCAAAAACGGACGCCAGGCAGTGGAACTCGCACATGCGCTGAAACCCGACATTATCATCATGGACCTGATGATGCCGGAGCTGAGCGGCGCCGAGGCGACCAAGCTCATCCACGACGCCTATCCAGAGATCAAGATAATGGTCCTTACATCCTTCGCCACTTCAAAGGAAATGTCCGACGCCATCATGAACGGCGCAGACGGCGCGTTGATGAAGGACACGGCCGCAGACGAACTTATCGGCGCAATCCGCGACATCGTCGCAGGCAAGCGCCTGATCCCCGAGCGGCTGATGAGGCAGGCGGCGGAGGACAACATAACCCCGAAGCTCTCCGACCGTCATCTCGAGATACTGTCCTCAGTCGCACAAGGCCAGTCAAACTCCGACATCGCCAAGCAATACGGACTGTCGGAGATCACGATCAAGAAGCAGCTGTCGACGATCTTCGCGCGCCTCGGAGTGTCGAACCGCTCCGAAGCCGTCGCCCTTGCGCTCCGCAAGCAGATCCTCAAGTCCTGACGGCGGGATCTCCAAGCAGCGCCTTGATCGCCTCGACTGCCGCGTCTGGCGCGACGATCTGCATCTTCGACTTGTCGTCGCAGCGGCGCTTGATCTCTACGCCGCCGTTGGCAAGCCCCTTGGCGCCGACTACGACGCGGACGGGGAAGCCGATCAGGTCGGCGTCCTTGAACTTGACGCCAGGGCGCTCGGCGCGGTCGTCGACGATGACATCAATTCCAGACGCCTCGAGCGTGGACTCGAGGTCGTCGGCGATCTTCGTGACCTCCTCCTTGTCGGGATCGAGGTTTTCGACGACGACCTGGTACGGCGCGACGGACGCGGGCCAGACGATCCCGTCCTTGTCATGGCTCTGCTCGATGACGGCCTGCAGGGTGCGGGAAACGCCGACGCCGTAGCAGCCCATGATCATGATGTGGTCCTCGAGCTTGTCGTTCTTGTAGACGGCGTTGAACGCGGCGGAGTACTTCGTGCCGAGCTTGAAGACCTGCCCGACCTCGATGCCGCGCTTGATCGCCATCGGCTTGCCGCACTTCGCGCAGATGTCGCCTTCCTTCGCTATGACGAGGTCCGCAAAGTCCGCGTCCGCGATATTGCAGTCGCGCGCAAGGTCGACGTTCTTGAGGTGGTAGTCGTCCTTGTTCGCGCCGACGATGCGTCCCTTCGCGCCCTTGAGCGCGATGTCGCAGACGATGCGGAGGGAGGCGTCCGCCGGCTTTACGGGGCCGACGGACCCCGCGTTCGCGCCGGAGGCCCTGAGCACCGTCTCGAAGTCCGCGAGCTCGACCTTCTTGGCGCCGAGGAAGCGCTTGAGCTTCACGTCGTTGACGTCGCGATCACCCTCTACGCACACCATGACTGGCTTTCCGTCGGCGGAGTATATAAGCGACTTGACGAACGCGGACCCCGGAAGGCCCATGAACGCGGCGACCTGGTCGATCGTCTTCGCGCCGGGAGTGTGGACCTCTTCGTACGCGGGGCAGTCGGCGTCTGCGCGCGGCGCGACCCTGCGCTCCGCCTTCTCGAGGTTCGCCGCGTAGCCGCAGCCCTCGCAGAAGGCGATGCCGTCCTCTCCCGCGTCGGCGAGTACGTGGAACTCGTGCGTCATGGAGTCGCCCATGTCGCCGCCGTCGGCCTGCACGGGGACGGCCTTGAGCCCGCAGCGCTCGTAGATGCGCTCGTAGGCGTGGTACATGTTCCAGTAGCTCTTGTCGGCGCCATCCGCGTCGACGTCGAAGGAGTACGCGTCCTTCATCAGAAATTCCTTGGAGCGCATGAGCCCGAACCTCGGGCGCGTCTCGTCGCGGAACTTCCACTGGATCTGGTAGATCGTGACGGGCAGCTGGCGGTAGGAGCTGATGAGCGACTTCGCGAGGTCGGTGAAGACCTCCTCGGCCGTCGGACCGAGCGCGAACTCGTGCTCGCCGCGGTCGCGGAGCTTGAACATGTTCGGACCCATCGTGTCCCAGCGTCCCGTGGTGCGCCAGAGCTCCGCCGGCTGGAGGATAGGCGAGACGATCTCGAGCGCGCCGGCACGGTCCATCTCCTCTCGGACTATCTGCTGAATCTTCTTGAGAGAGCGCATCCCGAGGGGGAGATATGCGTAGAGCCCGCCTGCGACCTTGCGCGCGAGACCCGCGCGGATAAGGAGCTTGTGAGAGTCGATTTCTGCGTCACCGGGATTTTCCCGGAGCGTCTGGATGAGAGACTTGGTCCATTTCATGATTGGGATATTATACCAAATCCTGCCGCTTTGCTGCATGACTGCCTTGCGGCGGGAAAGCCAGGGCCGGAATATGGTATAATACTCGCGCCTGCACGGAACGGACACAGTGTCCGCCACGGCTCGCAATCGAAAGGAATACAAAATGAAGTGCATGTATGTCGCCGCAGTCGCGGCCGCTCTCGCTTCCTCCGTCCTCTTCACCGGATGCGAGAAGAAGGAGCCCACGCTCTCCGAAAAGATGGAGCAGGCCGGCAAGGACCTCTCGAAGGCCGCCGACAAGGCCGCAAAGGACGCGGACAAAGCTGCCGACAAGGCCGCAGACGAAGCCGGCAAGGCCGTCGATTCGCTCGCGAAGTAAGGACGAATCCAAGACGGGAGGCGCTATTGTTGCCGTCCCGAATACGGCGGGGCCGGCGAATGCCGGCCCCGCTAAATCGCAGACGAACCCTCCGGCCATATTCAGGCGGACGAAGCTGATGCTTGAGTCGGGGACACAGGGCACCCTCGCGGGACACGTCCAGGACGTAGAACGCCGAGTCAGAGAATTTCCCTAAGCAGCGCGTCCGAGGCCGACGCTACCTTGTCGAAGAGCGAATTCCCGTGCGCGTCCATCGCGACTACGCCGCGGAAGCCCTCGACCTCGAAATGCCAGCACGCCTCGGCCGCGCCGAATTCCTCGAAGAGGTCAACGCCCGCGACACGCTTCACCGACGCCGCATAGAGCGCACCCGCTCCGCCGACGGCCTGGACATAGACGCAGCCGTGCTTCTTCATCGCGGCGAGAGTCGCCGCGTCCATACCGCCCTTCCCGATGATGATGCGAACGCCGGACGAGGCGATGAACTTCGGTTCGTAGGGATTCTCCCTCACGCTCGTCGTCGGCCCTGCCGAGACGACCCTCCAGCCGTCACCCGCCTTAACGCACACCGGTCCGCAGTGGTAGAGCGCACCGTCGCGGAAATCGACGGCTATCTTCCCGCCGTCGGCGAAGAACTTGTGGAACTTGTCGCGACCGGTGTGGACAAGCCCCGAAATCTCGACAGCGTCGCCTGCCTTCAGCGCGCGGATCTGCCTCTCGTCAAACGGATATGTCAGCTCTTTCATCTGCGAATCTGCCCTGCCTGTGATTATACCATATTTTCGTTCGCATACCCCTCGGCCGGAATCGACGTTTCACTTCAGAAGACCGAACAGCCTGACAACGTCGCCTGGCTTCAGGTCTACGCGCCGCGGTTCGGGGGAGCCCGGCGTGTATACGTCGATTCCCCGCGCGGGAAAGTCTCGGCCAAGCGAAATCGCCGCCTGCCACTCTCTGTTTCCCCACGAAATATCGACTTTGACTCCGCCTGGTGCGCGAAGGCCCTTCATCGACCCGCGCTCCCACGCCGCGGGCAGCGCGGGGAGGATGCGCAGCGACGACTCGTCCACGCCGAGCAGCATCTCCTGCACGGCGGCGGAAAAACCGTACGCCGCGTCGAGCTGGATGGGCGGAGTCGTGCCGTGCAGCATCTCCAGCGTGACGCCCATGCCGCGCCAGTCGTTGTGGCGGGTGAAGAGGTTGGGGCCAGTGCAGCAGCGCAGAAGCTGCTCAAGGCACCCGAGCGCCCGATCCCCTTCCCCAAGCCGAGCCCACACGCAGGCCATGTGCGCGAGACTCCACCCCGTCTGGTCGGGGAGGCCCGTCGCAAGCCGCGCCTCCGTCGCCTTCTTCGCGGCCGCGAAGAGCGCGGCATCGCGGTGCGGCGCGATCTCGCGCCCGGGGAAGAGCGGATAGAGATGCGACAGATGCCGGTGGTGGTCGTTGTCGCCGAAACGCGGGTCGAGCCATTCGCGAAGAGCGCCGCGCTCGTTCGTCCTGTAGGGCGGGAGTTTCGCGAGCATCGCGCGCCAGCGCGCGGTCTGCGCGTCGTCGATCCCGAGCTCCGCGGCGGCGGCAAGCGCGTGGTTCAGAAGTTCGCGCACGAGCGCGAACTCCATCGTTGGATCTACGCATACGTCGACCTTCGCGCCGCCTTCAACGACGGGCGAATTCTCAGGCGAGACCGCTGGCGCGGCGTGAAGCAGCCCGTCGGGACCTTCGTAGAGAAAGTCCTCGTAGAAGAGCGCGACTTCGCGCAGGAACGGCCACGCCCGGTCGCGAAGAAACGCGCGGTCACCCGTCCAGAGCCAGTAGTCCCAGTGGAACGAGGCAATCCACGCGCCCGCGCCGGTCCAGTATACGCAGTGCGGCTGGAAGTCGCCCTTGAGTCCGCCGCGGTCGCCCATATAGAGCGGCAAAACGAGTCCGCGGCAGCCCCAGAGCCGCCGAGCGTTCGTCCGGAAGTCGTCCTTCCAGCGGTCGAGCAGGTCGAAAAGAGGCAGCAGCGTCTCGGACATCCCGCCGCGAAGCGCCTGCCAGTACATCATCGCGACATTTTCGTCGAGGAAATACGTCGCGCCCCATGCAGGCGAATAGTCGCCGTTCCAGACGCCCTGGAGGTTCGCGGGGCGTGCACAGCCGAAGCCCGAGGACGAGAGGAGAAGGTAGCGCCCGAAGTCAGCCATCTTCTCGACAAGCCGCGCGTCCGGCGCATTTGCATAGGCGTCGAGCAGGAGACGCTCGTTCGACTCGCGCGGCGCATCCGACGCGCCGAGGGAGAACGTCGCCGCGCAAAAGCGCTTCGAGAACTCCGCGGAGTGGCCCGCGAGAAGCGCGTCGAACGAGCGACCCTCGCAGAGCTGCGCGAGCGATGCCTCTAAGTCGGCGAACGAAATCGCACTGTCCCGGACGTCCACGAGAAGAACAAGTTCGTGCGCCGACTCGACGTGGAGCGACGGAATCCTCCCCTTCGCCCCTTCGGCTTTCGCGACTTTGCCGTCAGTCGACAGAATGCGGGCCATGCCGCAGAAGGAAAGACCGTCCGGCGTCTTCACGGTCGAGAGGAGAGCGCGAGCGCCCGCCTCGGCGGAGAAGTCGTCCCATCCGCCGTAGTCCGGAAAGTCGATGAGGTCGTGGCGCGGCAGGGACACTTCGGCGGAGAACGGCCTGCCGTCGCGTCGGACGCGCATGACGAAAGGACCGCCCGCGCCATTCGCGCAGCTGACGAACGAAGTGCGCTCCCAATCTCCGCCGTCGTCCGCCCAGCGCACCGTGCAGACGCCGTGCGTCATGTCGAGTTCGCGCGCGTAATCGCGGAAGACGCCGTCGGTTCCGCAGCGCAGGCACAGGTCGAACGTCGGGAAGAACTTGCCTGTCGCGCCCTTGTAGCCCGACGCCTTCAGCGCGTCGGGGTAGAGCCGGTTCGCCTCGGCGAAACGTCCTTCGGCGAGAAGCGCGCGCACCTTCGGGAGAAGGCCCGAGAGGTCGGGCATCTCGCCGCGGCCTGCCCAGTTGTAGAGCGCTTCGTGGTTGAGCGTGACGCGTTCGTCGGAAGCGCGGCCGTGGACAAGCGCCCCGAGGCGTCCGTTGCCGAGCGGCGTCGCTTCGCGCCAGTCGCGCGCGGGAAGCGCCTGGAGCAGAACCTTGTCGCGGCACGGCTCGGAAAGCTCGTGCGCCAGCACCAGAAAGACCGACGCCGTCCATGTGTAGGCCGGGTCGCACAGCGGCTCGCCCGAAATCGGGTCGAAGTTCTCCGCGAACTTCGACTTCGACGCCGTGTCGCAGAACTCGCGCGCGGCCTCCCTCGCGAAATCCTCGTCTCCGCACGCGCGGAGACCGTCGACGGCGAGCATCACGGCCGGTGCCCATACGGGGCCGCGCCAGTACCCGTTGCGCCTGAACCACTCGCTCCTGGGCTCCGACGCGAGGGAGTGCCCCATGTCGTAGCCCTCCTCGCGCACTTCGCGCGAAAGCTCGCGCCGCACCTTCTCGGAGAAAAGATCGCCGGCCAGCATCGCAAGCCGCGTCTGAAGCGTCGGCGGCGAGGCGGTCTTCCCGGTCGCGACCTGCCTGACGAGCGGGCGGCCCTTGTCGTCGAAGAGCAGCTTCTCCGTCTTGGCGGCAAGCGCCTTCGCGCGTTCGCGCCAGGCAGCCGACTCGTCCGTGCGTCCAAGTTTTTCGGCGACATCGGCGAGCACGTCCATCTGCACGGCGAGGTAGGCCTGGAGCTCCGGCGTCTCGACCGGCGGCAGCATCAGGAACGCCGTCGAGTTGTCCCAGCCCGAGTCGTTGCCGTGGTCGTATTCCGCAAGGCCGTTCCCGTCGCGGTCTCGCCGCTCGAACCACCAGCGCGTCACGGCCGAAAGGCGGGCGTACGCCTCCTCGAGCTTTGGACGCGGTATCTCGCGGCCGCGCATCATGCGGCGCAGCGCCCAGCCGTGGATCGGCGGCTTCACGAACGAAAACACGACAGCTCCGTCGCTCGTCGCGTCGGGAACCTGGCCGCTCGCATCCTGGTTGTCGAAGACGCACATGAGCTGGTCCCAGGCGAGGTCGAAGTCCGTATCGGCGAGGCATATCGCGTTGAACGCATGGTCCCAGCTCCAGACGCTGTTCATCCAGAGCTTCGACATGAGAATCGACTCGCGGCGTATGTACCCGCGCGGCGCAACCGCCGCGGACCAGAGGAGATGCGCGGCGCGTTCGCGCGCGGCGGAGTACTTGGGCGCGACGGACGGCAACCGCGCGAGAAAGCCCTCGAACTCTGCGCGTCGCGCCTTCGCGGACTCGTCGAAGGCGGCCTTCGGCAGCGAACCGTCCCACTCGGGCGCGACATCCCTGATCGAGAGCTCGAGCGGAAGGCCTCCCTCCGGACGGACGAAAAGCGCGCTCGTCTTCGCGTTGCGGCCGCCCCACTCGCAGTCGACCTCGCCCGTCCCGCTCCTTACGTCGAGAAGGAACTTCGCGGCGTTCTTGAAGCCGTTGGCCAGCACCGCCTTGCCGCCGCCGCGCACGGGCACTTCGTAGATCGGCTGGTACGGCGCGGGAAGGTGGAAGTCGATCTTGAGCGAGAGCGCGGCGGAATCGCCGCGGAGCAGCAGCGTGCGCGGATCGGCGAAGCAGATGTCGATCGCGCCGGACGGAGTGACGATGCGCGCCGACCACGGACGGCACTCGAACTTCACGTCCTCGACGGGGCGTCCGTCGACATAGGGGACAAGCCGCGCGACGAAACGCTCGCTCGCCTCGGTTGCCATCGTCTGGACCCACACGCCGGGAAGCCGCTCCGGCCGCGCCGAGTCCGAGCCGACGTAGTCCACGGTGTAGTATGAGCCGCGCGTGCTGAACGGAATCGCGTCGGCAACAACGCCGTTGCGCGACCCGCCGGACGGAGCGCCTTCGTCGGTGCTTCCGGCGTTCGCGTCAACCCAGGCCGCGGAAAGGCCTCCCGCGGCAAACGCCGCGGCAAGCGCGCACATCCATCGAGCAGACAGTTTCTTCATCAGCCGACCTCCCGTCGTTTTTCAGCTCCAAACTTCAAACTTTAAACTTCAAACTCCCCCTCCTGCACGCCCAGCACATGTAGGCGACAGTCACGAAAAAGCTCGCCGGGACGCGCGGGCGCGACGCAATCCTGACGCCGAGCAGCGTAGTCTTCCCGCCAAGCCCCATCGGACCTATCCCGAGCGAGTTCGATTCCCTGAGGATCGACTTCTCGAGCCTGCGGAGCACCGAGTCGGAAGACTCGCCCGAGGCGTCGAGCGAACGGAGAAGCTGCTCCTTCGCGACTTCATACGCCGTCGCGCGGTCGCCGCCGATGCAGACGCCGAGAATCCCCGGCGCGCAGCCGAAGCCCTGCGCCTTCACCACCGCGTCGAGTATGCACTTCCTTACGCCGGCAATGTCGCGTCCCGCGCCGAGCGTGGAGTCGGGAAGCGAATACTGGCGAGACATGTTCTCGCTTCCGCCGCCCTTCAGCACAAGCCTGACGCACCCTTTTTCGACCCAGTCGACATAGTGGATCACGGGAGCCCCGTCCGCGCAGTTGTCGTCGTAGGACTTTCCGGTCACGGAGTCAATGCAGTTCTTTCGCAGATACCCGCGCGTGGTCGCAAGCGCGACGGCCTTCTTGACGACAGCTGGCGAGACCTTGCGGCGAAGCGACGCGTCGATGTAGAACGCGAGAGTCCCGGTGTCCTGGCAGAGCGGCGAGCCGAGCTTCCGCGCGAGGCGCACGTTGTCGAGAACCGTCCCGAGGACGACGGACGCGGACGAGCCGCCCTGTTCGCGGCGCTTCGCCTTCGCGAGCGCAGATTCGACATCCTCGGGGAGAGACGAGCTTGTCTCACGAATGAGGCCGGCCAGTTTTTCGACAGTGTTCATATTTGGGATTATACCATATGCGAGAAGGACCTGACGACCTCGCGGTCATCGAACGGATGCTTGACTCCCTTGATCTCCTGCGTCGTCTCGTGCCCCTTGCCCGCGATAATCACGACGTCGCTCGAGGCGGCGTTCGCGAGCGCGAAGAAGATCGCCTCGCGTCTGTCGGGCTCTATGCGGACGAGCCGGGGACGCGCCGCAGCGCGGTCGACGCCTGCGACGATCGCGTCGATGATCGTCGCCGGGTCTTCGCTCCGGGGGTTGTCGCTCGTGACGACGAGTGAGTCGGCGAGTCTGGCGCAGGCCTCGCCCATGAGAGGGCGCTTCATCGGATCGCGGTCGCCGCCTGCGCCGAAGACGACCCAGAGTCGGCCGTCATGAGGCGTGAAGCCGCGCGCGGCCGAAAGGACTTTTTCAAGACCGTCGGGCGTGTGGGCAAAATCGACATAGACCTTCGCCTTGACGCTCGGGTTCTCGACAAGCTCAAGCCGACCCCAGCGCGGGCGCAGCTTGGGGATCGTGCGCTGTATGGCATCGTACGGAACGCCGGCGACAAGGGCGAGCGCTGCGGCGAGCGCAACATTTGACTTGTTGTAGTCTCCGACGAGCTGCAGCCCCGAAAAGTCGAATGCAGGGGGCTTTGCCGTAACCGGGAAGGCGTCCAGTCCGGGAATTCCGCGGCATGCCTCGTACATTCTCTCGCCGCCTTCGCCGTCGATGCAGACGGCGAAAGGCGCCTTTCTGCCGGATGGATTCCCCCGCGCGATCTGCTCCGCGAACGAAAGCTTGACGCGGAAGTACTCCTCCATCGTCTTGTGGTAGTCGAGGTGGTCTTCCGAAATGTTCGTGAACGCGCCGCCGGAAAATGAGGTGACCTCGCCAAATCCGACGCGGTTCTGGTGGATCGCATGCGAGGAGACCTCCATCACGCAGTCGGTGCAGCCGTTCGCCTCCATCGCGGCGTATATCTCCTTAAGCTGCGCGAGCGGCGGCGTCGTGTAGCCGGTGTAGAAATGCCGCGCCCCGTCAAACGCCTCGACGGTAGTAATGTATCCGCAGAGCGGAGCTCGCCCGTCTGCTCTTTCCGCCTTGCTCACTCGCTCCCGGGCTCGAAGCTGGGCGCCCCAAGCATTTACGAACTCGGCGAAGACCCACGCGGTGGTGGTCTTGCCGTTCGTGCCGGTTATTCCCCAGAAGCGCATATCAGCCGCGCACGCCCGACCAGCTCTCGAAGCGCTTTGCCGCGAGCGCCTTGTACTTCGCGCCGGCGCCGCCGTTCACGAACGGATCAATGGTGATGCCGCCGCGCGCGGCGAACTTGCCGTAGACTTCCATGTACTTGGGCCGCAGGAGCTTTACGAGGTCGTCGTAAATGACGTTTACGACATCCTCGTGGAAGTCGCCGTGGTTGCGGAAGCCGAAGAGGTAGAGCTTCAGCGACTTCGACTCGACGAGCTTCTTCGCGGGGATGTAGCGGATCGTAAGCGTCGCGAAGTCGGGCTGGCCGGTCTTCGGGCAGAGCGTCGTGAACTCGGGCGCGGTGAAAGTCACCCAGTAGTCGCGCCCGGGGTGGCGGTTTTCAAACGCGTCGAGAACGGCCGGATCGTAGTCCTTCGGCGCGGCGACGGAGCGGCCGAGGGCGTTGAGCTTCTCAAGGTCTTTTCTCATGCCCGATATTATACCACAGCCGGCCGAGTTCCGCGACGCGAAAACTCGCAGCCGCAATAGGACTGGCGGTAGAGCCCGAGCTCCTTCGCGCGGGCAACGGAGAGCTTGAAGCCCTCGCGCTTCTTGAAGTCCTCGGGAAGAAAGGCGGCGTCGACCTTCTCCGCGGCCTCGCGCCCTGCGGCAAAGACCATCTCGCTCGGCTTGTGCGGCGAGACCGTGAGCGAGGTGGTGAACGAGTCGAACCCGTGCGCGGCCGCCCATTCCGCCGCCTTGCCAAGATTGTAGCGGAAGCACCTCGCGCACCTCTCGCCCTTCTCCGGCGCGTCCTCAAAGCCCTTCGCGACCTTCTCAAACCAGTCGGCGTGGTCGTAGGGGAGCGAGGCAAACGCAACGCCGTCGTGGGCTGCGAGCCGCTCGGCCTCGGCGCGCCTGTGCTCGAACTCCTCGGCGGTGTCGATGTTGGAGTTGGCGAAAAGCATCGTCACTTCCCGCCCCTCGTCCTTTAGCCGCGGCACGCACGCGCTCGCGCACGGCCCGCAGCAGACATGGAGCAGCACCCTTTGGGGAGACACCCTTTTTTCGTTGTCGATTTCCGCTGCCATTTCTCTCTTTTACGTCATTTTGCGGTAATCGAATGGATATATATGTCCGTCGGATGCTCGCCGCCGAAGACGGTGTGCATTACGTTGCAAAGCCAGGCGAGCTGGGAGCTGTCCTGTCCAGCGGCCTTGACCTTGTAGGTCGCACCGAACTTGTCGTGCTCTACCAGATGGAGATGAAGTTTCCATTCGTCAGGATTTGAAATATCCGACGACAACACGACAAACACTTCGTCGGCACCATCGGAAACCTCGTCGAGAAGCGTGTCCGCGCCGGCGACCATCTGGTTCTCGGCCTTGGTATGCTGCGGAACATCCGCGAACCACTCCGTGCCGGAGCGGTAGAAGCGAAGTTCCTTGCGAACGGTCGAAGTGTCGACGCCAGTCGTCCGCGAGCGCAGAAAAAGGCACGCAATAAGCGCACCTATCACAACTGTTCCGACAACCGCGCAGACCGCGACACGCAAAAATGATATTTTCATGGTAATATTATACCAAACTCATTGACTGGCTTTATTGAGCGCTGCGAAAATGTCGTCGCAGAGACGCGGATACCAAGCGAGAGAAGATTGCTCAAGTTCGGGGCGGCGGCCCTTGCGCATGTCGTAGGGCGCTATGACGATCTCGACGTTCTTGAAGCCGACCTTGGCGACGAGATAGAAAACATCCTCTATCCCCTCGTCACCGATCGGTACGCAACCGATAGTGGCGTTCGAGCCGTGAATCATGATGTCGCCGCCAAGATTGGTGCGGCCCTCCTTCGCTGCCATCGCCTTGTCGAAATCGTTTGGATACGACACCTTGAACGAAAGATGATAGCTGCTGTTCGGATTCATGTATTCGACGCAGTAGATGCCCTCGGGTATCTGCCTGTCGCCTTCTTTCAGCTTCGGCCCAAGCTTCCCGCTAAACGCCGTCATCTTGTAGACTACTGGATTGATCCACCCCGGCGACGAAATCTCGACCGTTCGCTCTTCCTTAAACACATTGATGCGCAGCTTCGAGCCAGCCGCCTTTGCGAGCAACGCAAGCGCCGGCTTCGCCTTCTCGACCTCCGCGACGACGCCCTCGGTCGTGCGGCGAGACGCCTTCCCCTTGATCGCTTCTCTACCTATCCATGCCGCCTCCTCAAATGAAAGTCCACGCATACGAAGCCCCAGTGCGATTCCGCCTACACCAACCGCCAACACGACCACAGTAGATAGAATGAGCTTCTTCATTTCGCGTTATCCATCAAATTCAGCGGCTTGCCGTTGAGACGGAAAGCATAGTAATCCACATTTCTGCCAAACTCGCCGCGAAGTCGCTTAGACTTCTCAACAGGTAATTTGGAGTAATCGAAATCTCCCGACTCGCCGACCGACCACACGACACCAGTTACCGCGTCGTAGCTGAAGGGCTTGCCGCCTTTCGACCAAGGGTCAAGCGGCACGGCGGGAAGATACTGCGGCACAAGCGCGTCCAGCGTCGGCGGCAACTCGCCGTCATGGTCAAGACGCCACCGCGCAGCCGCGATGACAAGCTGCGTTTTGCCTCGCGCAAACACAGCCCGCAAGCGATCTTTGCCCACCACTGCCTGTTGGTAGGCAAAAGCGGCCGCTCGAACAATTGCACGCCCCATTCCATTCCTTGCAAAGACGCCAAAGTGGCTGTCTTCATGTGCCGCGTCGTCAATCTCGCCCTTCAAGGCCTTGTGCGCAACGTCCGCCAGCCGTTTCTGAGTTGTCTTCCGATGAAACGTATAACGAAAATACCCCGGCCAACTCACAACTGTCCGCACCAGGCATTCCGCCACTCTATCTAAAGACGAACCCTCCGACACTGACACCCCAAATTCCATAGAGCAGATTTTCTTGCTGATTTCCTTCAGTTTATTTGCAGTACTGAACATAAAACCGACGAGCGACAAAACATATTCAGGCGACATCAAATCCAAATGGGCGCGCGAACAAGTATACTCCCCCTTTACGGCGCGCGCGACATTCTCCGGTTCTGCTTTTGCGCCGGCATCGACAAGCTCCGCGAAGCGAGCAAGCTGGCTCGCCGTCAATTCTCCACAGGACACAAGGTCTTGAATTTTACCACTGACCATGCCCTCAATGCTGTTGCCAACCATCAGATCCACAATTGTCGCGGCATTGTCAGAAACAACGCGTCCGAATCGATGGAGGGCCTCAACGTCCGAGACAGCCGCGCTCCATTCGCCGCGTTCCATCTCCCGCTGAATCTTGAGCCGCCAGAGATTCGACATGCTGCCCATCACGTGGAACGGCAGCATTGAAAACCGAACTTCCTTTGAAATCGGCGGCAAGGTGTTCCGAAACCCCTTCCGCTCCAGCCCTTTCGCGAACGCCGCATAGAACGCCTGGTTGTCGGCAATTATCCTGTCGGCCATCTCCCCTGCACCAGGATCGGCGCGAATTCGACGCGCCATCGTGTTGTGGTTCGTGTCGGTGCACGAGTATTCCCTCACAAACGATCTATCCGCCTTGTCCCATGAGTTCGTACCCAAGGCGGAGCAGTTGACGAGGTTCGTCGTAGCAAGGATTGCGACAAATGCGTTGTCCTCGTCTGCGACCTCCGGCGGAGTCCAGAGAAGGTCCGCGTCGTCCGGCGATGACGTGTCGCCCGTCTCTATCCCACCGATGCAGAACCAGGCGGTCATGAGGAGCGGAACGCCAACAATAACTGCAACAGCTACAAGTAGAATTCGCTTCATTATGGGCTACTCTTCAATCACTTCAACAATCCCACCTTCCGCCTCGGATTCAAACTCGTTCACGGCATTGGTGGTGCAATTTTGCGACTTGTCGTCTTTCAAAATCATCTTGCCCATTACTGACGCATCTCTCGTCTCGCTTGCGGTATTCTTTGGCTGCTGCGGCGCCGGATAGTCACCCCTCACATTGCTTGGCGATCTTTCGCTGCAACCCCCGACGACGGCAGTTGCAAGCCCGACGAGCAACCCGCCAAGCCCCTTGCCAGAGGCAAGCGCCTTGCTTATGGCGCTCTGCCGCGCCGCGTTCTTTTTCGACAGTTTCATGGCAATATTTCCTAGCTTCCTGTTTGCGTAAATATTCTACCACCTTGCTCATCTTCGGTCAACGCGCAAGCCGGCAGCAACGCGCAAACAGGCCTTTTACAACGGTTTCGCTGTCCCCAACTGCGCTTGCCTTTCAACAATATCCACGCGGCCGGTCGGGGTCAGGAAGTAGGTGTCGGGGTTTGGCTTGGGGATGCCGTCGGGGAAAATCCGATTCGGGCTAAGGTATATGTTTCTCACTATCTGGGCAGCACCGCCGGCACGGACAATCACTGCCATCTTTTTGCAAATTCTTAAACAGGTTCCACCCCATGTCTTCGGGCAAGTCAATGTCAAACTGCGATCCACTTCCGTCTGCGACAGGAGTTCGCGTGGATCGATGTTGCATGTGAAGAGCCGCGGAAAAGAATCATCAGCTGGTGGATTGACGGCTATGCACCAGATATTCGTATAGATGTTCCCATTACGAAGTTCCTTACCGTACTTCTCTCGCAACAGCAGCACAAACTGCGTCGAATTCGTGCAACTGAATATGTCGAGCCATTCCTCGCCAGACTCATGAGCCGTATTGTTATACGCCATGCACAAGGACAAATCCTTGCCTTGCGTCAAAATTACATTCGCCATACCGGGAATCATACGACCTCTTGCCGGTGAAAACACTATCGCAAACAAAGCAACCGTAATGAGAAATGTCGCGAAAGCAACCAAACAGGACAGGCACCCATTCGATTCAGCCACATCTTCCGTCTTTTCCTTAAACCACAGGGTAGACGACGGCAAATAGAGCAGCACAAGCGGAACGACAAGAAAAAGCGACGAAACAACACACGCTAGGACCAATCCATCAGAAGCATGGTCAAGTGAATCCAAAGCCAACCCCGCCACCAATAGAGAAAGCAACATCGTGTTCGGCACAACAAACCATCCACGTCGCCTACGTCGTAGAGAAACGAGCATCCCGACGGCCAGCAAAGTCGGAACAAGGAAGCATATACCGATGCAGATGCTTTCTGTCGCCGGCACACTGGGAAGCTCAATGACGGCGCGAAACAACAGTAAAACCGCGAGCGCTATATATACCCACCCGATGGCTTCGACGATCTTGACTGGCAACGGCTTTTTCATTTCAAGAACAGTTTACCAAAATTAAAGATCAGTGTGGTGCCGAGACGACTTCCAACACCATTATCTCGGGATGGTTGAAAAATCGCGGCAGGGGAGTAGATTCGCGGGCGAGACCGCGCGAGACGACGAGGCGCGTCCTGTCGTTGAGCGCATAGACGCCGTCAGAATACTGCGGGAAGAACTGGCGATAACCCCATGCCGGGCCGTAGAGCCCGACATCTAGCCAAGGCAAGCGCAACTGCCCGCCATGCAAATGACCTGCGACGACGAGATCAAAGTCATATTTCGCATAGATGTCGGCGCACTCGGGCCTGTGCGAAAGAAGAATTCGCAGATGCTTTGGGTCTGATTTCTCGTGAACGGTCTTAAGCTGCTCGAACCACGAGCCAAGGATATAGGTCGGGTCGTCGATGCCGCAGAAGTCGACCATCGTTCCCTTTATCTCAACCGTGCGTACATCGCCTTCCAACACCGTCGCACCATAGCCGCGGATCCAGGCCTTTATCTCGTCCACGCGCTCGCTCCAGTATTCGTGGTTGCCGGAGACATAGATGCAGGGGTATTGTTTCGCAAGCTGGCAGATGAGAATCGCCGCGTTATTGTCTGCAAGCCGGTCGTCCGCAATATCGCCAACGAGCAGAACGGCGTCCGGACGCTCGCGCGAAACTGCGTCCAAGATCGTCCGCTGCCTGTAGCCATAGTAGCACGAATGCAAGTCGGAAATGACGACAAAGCGAAGCGGCTCTCCCTTTATCTTATCGCCGCCCACAGCGACCTTGTGCGTCTCGACGCACGGGAGCGAACTCCAGACGCCGACTATCGAAAGAATAGCAAGAGCGGCGACGGCAATGCACCGCGCTGGTCGACCTAAGCGCCCGAGGCGCCGCCATAGCGATGTCTTCCCCGAAAGAAGCCACAGAAACGCGACCTGCGCGGCAACAAACGGCACCATCGCCACAAGCCCCCAGCCGACATCGCCAACCATTCCGCCGCAAAGTCCGACTACAAGAAGATATGGGCCAAACACGAGCATCAGAAAAGCCGCCGCCGCCATCGTCACAGCCTCACTCCAGCTTCCAAACGCCTGCGGCAACACGCATGCCGTCACTAAAAGCGAAACAACCCACGCGATCACGACAAAGACAAGTCGGTTGCCGGCTATCTTAAGCAAACGATTTTCCCTGCCTTTAAATTCCCTGGGCTGGACTTGCCTTGCCATCGCACTTATCAATTGGATTCGAGGATGAACTTCTCGAAGTCTGCTTCGACCTGGTCGTTCGAGACGAAGCGGATGGCGTTCCAGCCGGCTGCGCGAGATCCGTTGACGTTCTTCTCGACGTCGTCTATGAAGCAAAGCTCCTCGGCGGGAAGGCCGATGCGCGAACGAAGTAGGTCGTATATCTCCCTCTGCGGCTTCACCATCCCCTCGTCTCCCGAAATCACCATCGCGTCGGCAAGCGCGATGAAGTCGGCGAAGCGCGACCTGAAATGCTCGCGAGCGAACTTGGGCGCCATGTTCGTGAGGATGCCGATCCTGAAGCCGCGCCATTTAAGCGCCTTCATCCACTCAAGCGTCCTCTCGTTGCGGTAGCACCAGCTTTCGTCGTCCGCCTTCATGAACGCGGCAGTCGTCTCGTCCGAGACGGAAAGCCCCGCGTCGCTCCATATAAGCGCGTACATCTCGCCAAGCGTAATGTGCCCGGCGTCGTAGTCGAGGCGGTGCGCGTTGAACCCGTCGACAAACACGTTCCAGTCGATGCCCTTCTCCTTCGCCAGCGCAATCACGCGCTGAGGCATCGTCGAAGTCGTCATCACGCCGCCAAAGTCAAAAACCACTGCACTTATCTTCATCGTCTTCCTCCCGCATGCGTTCACAAGACCGCCTGTGCCGACTCGAGATGCGGAACCGCGCCGGACTTCGTGACGGAGACCTTTGCCGCGCGCACCTTCGCGTCGGAAAGGCAGACGTCCTTCACGATCTTCGCCGCGCGCTCGATCATGCGACACTTCGCAGATGCAAGCGCAGCGCGGATCCTCTCCGTCAGCGCCGCGTAGTCCACGGTGTCGGAGAGCGAATCGGAATCGGCTGCAGCGTCCGAAATCTCGAGCTCTACGTCGACGCGCAGCGTCTGAAGCCGAGTGCGCTCGTCGGGGCGCTCCCCGATCACGCAGTCGACGTCTATTCCGTTGAGCCTGAGCGTCATGCCGACACCTCTAAGCGGATTACAGTGCCGAGCCGGGGAAGAAAGTCCCGACGGGCTTCCCCGCGAGAAGCGGCGCGAGGACGCTCTTGCGCCCGTTCGCGATGTAGGTGTCTATGCCCGATGCGACCGCGGCCTTGACCGCCCTGAGCTTCGAGTCCATGCCGCCCTTCGAGAGCGAGCCCTTCTCGCCGGCGCGCACAAGCCGCGCGATGTTGCGGAAGCTCTCGACGCGTGCAATCTTCTTGCCCTGCGCGTCAAGAAGCCCGTCGACGGTCGTGAGAAGGACAAGCACATCGGCCTTGACGAGCCGCGCGATGAGGAACGACAGCCAGTCGTTGTCGCCGAACGTCTTTCCCTTCAGCTCCTCATCCGCGACGACGTCGTTCTCGTTTATGATTGGCACGATCCCAGACCGCACGAGGTGGTCGAGCGACTTCCTGACGTTCTGCGCACGGTGGTGGTCCTCGAAATCGAAATGGGTGAGAAGCACCTGGCCGATCTTCACGCCGTGGCCGCCGAAAAGCCGCTCGTACTCGTAGATGAACCGCGCCTGCCCGACGGCTGCGCACATCTGGACGTCGTTCACGTCCGACGGCCTCGACTTGAGCCCAAGCGCCTCGACGCCTGCGGCGACAGCGCCAGACGAGACGAAGAACACCTCGTGCCCGGACTTCCTCAGCGAGCTCAACTGCGCGACAAGACGCTTAAGCGCCGCATGGTCGGGCTTCCCGGCCTTGTTCGCGATCGCATGCGTGCCAACTTTCACTACGATTCTCATGTGGCGGATATTATACCAAATTCCCTTCGGTCCGCCGCGGCTAATCGACAAGGACGGTCACGGTGACCGAAACGGCGTCGCCGGATTCGGCGGCGCACGTGATGACATGCTCGCCCTGCGCCATCTCCGCGGCAAATGCGCCGCGCCCGACAGTCTCGCCTACGGGCGCAGCGTCAACGAACCACCAGAGCCGAGTGTCAGGTGGAACTTCCCCGACCTGGCAGACGATTCGCTGCTCAAGGGAACCTGCGACGAGATGGAACTGCGCGCCGTCCTCGGGCTTTACGAGAGAGAGTGCGGGATGGCTCTCTTCTATCATCTTCCCGTCGGGCCCCCGCCGATGGACGTTGCAAAGCCGAGGCGAACTGCGGCCCCTGACCGCTCTCCCCTCCTCCGTCTCGGGGCAGTCGGGCGAAGCGGGAAGTCCAGTCTTCTTGCAGACGACACACTTCACCACGCCATCGGGCTTTTCAAACCAGGGACCTGCACCGCCCGGATAGAGCTGTCGCACGATGCTCCACGCGACAGGCGCGGCGGCCTTCGCCCCTACGACGCTCTTGTCGCCGAAGCCGCCCGTCTTGTGCCCGCACCAGACGCCGACGACGAACTCGGGATTCCACGCGACCGTCCATGCGTCGCGGTAGGCGCTCGACGTGCCAGTCTTCCACGCGAAGCGCGGAACCGCGACATCCGCGATATGCCCGAACGCCGCGTGCGAGCGCTCGTTGCCCGAAAGCATGTCGGAAACGAGGTAGGCGCATGCAGGCGCGAACCTTCCGTCGCCGCCGCGCGCAAGGACGCCGTATGCGCGGACGAGCTCAAGAAGCGAGACTTCGACATTGCCGATAGCCATTCCAAGGCCGCAGGACGCGGGATCCTCCGGAACGCGGCCGAAGCCGAGGGCGCGAAGCTCCTCTGCAAAGGACTCGACCCCCACTTCGTCGAGAAGGCGGACGAACGGAACGTTGAGCGAGAGGACAAGGGCGTCGCGCGCAGTGACGAGGCCGCGATACCTGCCGTCGAAGTTCGCTGGGCGGTAGCCCTTGAACGAGATGGGAGAGTCGACGAGTCGGCGCTCTGGTGTCGCAAGGCCCCGCTCCATCGCAAGCGCGACGAGGAACGGCTTCAGCGTCGAGCCCGCGGGGCGTGGCGAGACGGCGGTGTTTACCTGCCCGTCCTTGCCGTCGAAATAATCGCCGCTCACGGCCATCGCGACTATCTCGCCTGTCGCGGGCTTCATCACGACGACGGCAGACGAAAAGCCGCCCTTCTCCGCCGCCTCCGAAACGGCGTGCTCGCACAGAAGCTGGATGTCTGCGTCAAGCGCCGTCGTCACGTCGACACCTCCGCGCCCGCCGCGAAGGCCGTGCTCGGAAATGTACCAGTCGCAGAAATGCGGCGCGAGGAAAGGACGCGGCGCACGGCGGACTTCCGGCTCGACCGAGCGCGCCCCATCAAGCTGCTCGTCGGTGATGTATCCAAGCGCCCGCATCCGCTCGAGGACATAGTCGCGGCGCTTGAACGCCTGTGTGTGCCGTTCGGGGCTGCCCCACTTGTCGGGGCGGAAGCGCGTCGGCGCCTGCACCATCCCAGCGAGCATCGCGGCCTCGCCAAGCCCAAGCTCCTTCGCGCTTTTGCCGAACCATCCCTGCGATGCCGCCTCGATGCCGACGAAGTTGGAGCCGAAGGGAGCGCGGTTCAGGTACTGGGAGATGATCCACTGCTTCGACTTCGCGCGTTCCATCTTGGCGGCCTTGACCGCCTCCTTCCACTTCCACCAGAGATTCTTCGGGTGGGGTTTTAGAAGCCGCACCGCCTGCATCGTGATCGTCGACGCGCCGGAGATGCGCCGCCTGCAGCTGACATTTTGCCATGCCGCGCGAAGGACACTCATCGGCCTCACGCCGTGGTGCGACCAGAACGAACTGTCCTCGGCCGCAACGAGCGCCTTCACGATCCAGTCGTCGCGAGAGGCGGCGTAGAAGGGGCGACAGTCGACATCGCCGGGCCCAAGCGTAACGCGCAGGATCCTCCCCGACGAATCGCGAAGTATCGTGCCGCCGGGATATTCGTCAGACCCCTCGTCGCCCCAGTCGATAAACATCCACGAGCAGACGAGAAACACCGCCGCGAGCGCGGCGACGATACAGGCAAGAAAAGCGATTTTCCTCTTCACGCCCTATACTCGCCGCAAAGAGGAAAATCTGACACAGCGTTATACACGCATGTTGAAGCCGCTACACGGCCGCCAAAAGGTCGTTGCGGCGGAGGGCGCGGATCGCATCGCAGTCGAGCGTATGCCCCGCGCGATAGGAGACGACCGTGCCGACAAACCTGTCGGAACCGCCGATAAGCGCGATGGCCGCCATGAGGTCGAGGGTCGCACGATGCCAGACCGGCTCGAGGAACTTGTCGCCGACAGGGAAGCGCGGCTCGGTGTAGAACCTGCGCTTGCCGTGTATCAGGATGTTCCTGTCGTTGTAGCCCCAGTTGCGCGTCGCGGCGAAGAGCTTGCCCACGGTCTTCGCGAGGATGTACTGGCGGCGCGTCGCATTTGTCCTGGCGAGAGCCGCGTAGCGGAACGTCTCGGGCGTGACGTCGAAGAGAATCCTCTGGTCGCCTATCACGGTGTTCCACGAAATTCCACAGTCGATGCGGAGGTTCCTCTCGCCGTTTTCCGCGGGGAGGAACAGGAGAAAATCACCGCGGCCGCCGCCAAAGGCGACCGGCTCCTTGACCGTGACATAGGTCGCGTCTTCGTCGGTCTCCGCGATCTTCGCGTGCTCCATCGCCTTGATGAGAGGCAGCGACGACTGCTCGAAGAGCGGCGGATCGCCGGAGTTGACCTTGAGCAGGACGTCGTCTACGCCAAGCCCGACCTTGAGCGCGATGATATGCTCGACCATGCGGAGGTAGTTGTGCTCGGAGCCCGACCTGAGCACGAGGTTCTGCGCACTCGTCCAGAGGTTCGCCACGTCCACCGCGGTGTCCAGCTGCTCGGGGAGGTCCATGCGGCGAATCCACCAGCCAGGCTTGTTCGGCGGCGCGAAGGTGAGCGTCTGCTTTTCGCTGCCCTTGAAGGTGCCGATGCCCGCGACAGGCGCTTCGCCGAGAAGCGTCTGTCGCTTTGCGGGGAAAGGCGACGAGCGATCCTGGGCGAGACGCGTTTCGTCTATCGTCTGGACGCGGAAGCGCTCGTAGGCCGCCGCAATGGACGCGGACGAGCCGAACACTGTCTTTCCGATTCGGTAGGAAGGTAGGTCCATGTAGGTTGCCTCGCTTTGGTGCGGCCTCAGGCCGTGATGCCGTTCTGCTGGGCGACGAGTCCGGCGGCTCCGTACATCTTGCGGAGCTTCGGCTTTTCGATCTTGCCC
>Ga0256405_10001808_pt1 | contig 54893 bp, 53 predicted proteins | sample RumenRJG_02DNA_FD_189096 | JGI IMG/M metagenome (GOLD analysis project Ga0256405, IMG submission 189096) | Bovine rumen microbial communities from Lethbridge, Alberta, Canada - RJG_02 | ecosystem: Host-associated > Mammals > Digestive system > Stomach > Rumen | place: Canada: Alberta... | reverse complement strand
CCTCCTTCCATGGTCTCCAAACCTTCCGATGAAATGCAGAAAGTCAAAAGACGAAATTAAAAAGTAATCAGTGAGTCGCCGAAAGGCGGCTCTTGTTTTAGTAGGGTACATGCTATTTACCATTTACGAAGATTCACAACGTTATGGCGTTTATGAGTAGAAATACTTATAGGCGCTATTTTTATGTCTTTAAGGGCGAAAAGGAAGATAGATGATATAGATAGCCGATTGAGAATAATAAAGCCGAAATAAAGGCTTATAGAAAGTGTACGGAGGGTTTTAAGTATGGCAGATAATGAGAAGTTGAAGGTTAAGTTCGTATATGATGGAGAAGTAGATCTAAGCGATATATTTGCAGATATGATTGCTGCTAAGATAAAATCAAAATCGCAGAGTATAACAGTTGAAAGTGGAGGGGACAAGGGTTATACTGATGAAAGTATCAGTTCGATCGCCTCTCGTTTAAGTAATGGTGAAGAAGATGATACAAACACAAATAAATAGTAAGTTGAACATGAACAACAAGGTTGCTATATATTGCAGACTTTCCAAGGATGATGAACTACAGGGCGAAAGTGCAAGTATAGCCAATCAGAGAGCAATACTTCTTAATTTCTGTGAGCAGAGTGGATGGACAAATGTTACTGAATTCCATGATGATGGATTTTCAGGACTAAGTATGAATCGACCAGACTTTCAGAGAATGCTTGAAGCAATTCAGCGTAAGGAGATTGATGTTGTTGTTACCAAGGATATGAGCCGTCTGAGCAGAAATCATGTTGATACCGGATTTCTCACAGATGAGTTTTTTCCAAGGAATAATGTCAGATACATTGCTCTTAATGATGGCATTGATACTGTTTCGGATAATGACATCATGCCGTTCAAAGGTGTTCTGAATGAGTTTTACAGCAAGGACATTTCCAAGAAGGTGCATTCATCATATTATCTGAAGGCTACTCAGGGAAAGTTTACAGGCTGCGTTGCTCCAATAGGATACAAGAAGGATCCTGGAGACAAAAACCATCTTATCATTGATGAGGAAACAGAGTACATTCCTAAGATGATATTTGAAATGGCAGCTGCAGGTCATGGAGTTAATTACATCCGTACTAAGCTTGAACAGCATAAGGTTCCTTGCCCAACCTGGTGGAACAGAGAAAGAGGTATAAGAAACAAGTTTACCAAGTGGGAGCTTGCTGATCCGGAGAATGGAAAGTATATTTGGGATTTTACTGTTATACAGGATATTCTTATTAACCCTGTCTATATGGGTGATATGGCATCTCAGAAGCGCAATTATCGCTTTAAGGTTGGTGTGATCAATGAGAAAAAGCCGGATGAATGGGTGGTTGTTGAGAATACGCATGAAGCTATAGTGGATAAAGCAACATTTACCATTGTACAGAACAAGATTAAGAGCAGAAAGAGAGATATATCTGGTCAGCAACCGAGTCTTTTTGCAGGTCTTATTAAGTGTTCAGAGTGTGGAAAATCTTTAACATTTAGGTACAGCGTGGCTCATTGTCCTACTCCAATATATGCTTGTGTAACTTATACCAAGTTTGGAAAGCGGCATTGTACGCAGCATAGAGTAGAGCAAGAAGCACTGAAAAAAATGGTTCTTAAGAAAATCCGTTCTCTTGCAAAGAAAGCTATAGCAGATGACAAGGCAATGGCTGAAAGAGTGAAGGATTCCTGTTCCAAGGAACTGAACAAGAACATTGAGCTTATTTCTAAGAAGGTTGTTGCTGATCATGAGCGTATCAACTTATTAGACAGGATGATTGCTAAACTCTATGAGGATATGCTTTCACAAAAAGTGTCAGAGGAAAACTTCAATTCGATTCTTGAAAAGATGCAGAATGAGCAGACGCAGCTTAAAGATGCAGTGAAGAAGAATGAAGCAAAACTTTCTGATACTAAGAAGATGAACGAAGAAGCAGAAGCATGGATAGCAAACATCAAAGAATATGCCGACATCAAGGAACTTGATCCGGTAATACTTAATAGACTAATCAATAAGATTCTCGTTCATGAGGATATCTCAGAAGATGGTACTCGTACCATTACCGCCGAGATTCATTTCAACTTCAAAGAGATTCCGGAAGTGGAAACATTCAAGAAGAAAAAATCGGCGTAACATATCAATAAATACTCTGTTTCGTTAAAGAAACAGATATTCTAATTACATCTCCTACGAATTAGCCATCACCCAGGTCATAGCGGGAGCGGGCAGCGGCAAGACTAGAGCGCTTACGCATCGCTTCGCGTACCTTGTAAATGAGGTTGGTATCCCTGCTGGCAATATACTTTGCGTCACATTTACGAATAAGGCCGCAAATGAAATGCGCGCCCGTATCCACCGTCTAACAGGGGATAAGGACACAGGATATATCAACACTTTCCACGGCTTCTGCGCTAATGTTCTGCAGGAGGAAAGTTACGTCTTCCAGTATCCGAAATCATTTCTGGTGTTGGATAATTCTGATATAAATGCTATGCTTTCCATCATTTACGAAGAGCGCGGACTTACACTGAGAGACAAGACATTTAGCAAAGCGCGCGACATGATAGAAATGAAGAAGCTCTTCGAGATTCCAGATTATTACGAGGATATCTTCAACATGTCGGTGGAGGAGCTGAAGGAGAAGTATCTTAGTAAGACTGCGACGGATGATATCATTTTCTATGGGTATCTGTATCAGCAGAAGAAGTGCTTCGGCCTGGATTATAATGACCTGATCCTGTTCACGCTATATGTGTTCCGCGTCAGTGAGGAGTCGCGTATTAAGTGGCAGAAGCGCCTGATGTATATAATGATTGATGAGTTTCAGGATATCGATAAGCCGCAGTACGACTTGATGAAGGTGCTGGCGGACTATCACAAGAATCTCTTTGTGGTGGGGGATCCGGACCAGACGATTTACACATGGCGTGGTGCGGATATCAGATATCTTCTTAACTTTAATGAGGAGTTCCCGGGCACGACGACGATAATGATGAATGAGAATTATCGTTCGACTCCTGAGATTCTAAATGTCGCAAATGACCTTATCGCGAAGAACAAAACCAGGGAGAAGAAGGATCTCCTTCCAATGCGCGGACATGGCGATAGATCTACGGTTTTCTTTGCGGAGAACTCGGACGATGAGGCAGACTATATCGCGTCAGAGATAACGCGACTAGTAGGTGAGACGGACGGTTCGACGAGTGAGTTGGCAGGTAAGGAAAGACTCGAGTACCGCGATATAACTATCCTGTATAGATCTCATTTCCTCACGAGACCTATCGAACAGGCATTTCTCGCGAATAAGATTCCATACACGATTTATAGCGGCGTTCAGTTCTACGACCGCGTTGAGATAAAGGTTGCGATGTCGTATCTCCGACTTCTGGTGAGCGGCGACGACCTTGCATTTAGATATGTGGTAAATGTACCGAAGCGTAATATTGGCGAACGAAGAATGAAGTACCTGGAGAAAATTGCAGAGGACGAGCAACTTCCGCTGATGAGGGCGCTGCGAGAGCATGTGGAGGATGATATCTTCAGCGGAACTAAGGCCAGGGAGTTTATAGCGCTGATAGACGAGCTGAAGGAGAACATGGACGATAAGCCAATATCCGAGCTGCTTCGCGAGGTTATTGAGAAGAGTGGATACGAGGAATTGCTTCGAACAGAGGGCAGCCAGGAGCGACTGGACAATCTCGCTGAGCTGAAACAGTCTGTGTATGATTACGAGGTAACCTGCGGCGAGGAGACGAATCTGGAGAGTTACCTGAAGCATATCGCTTTATATACAAATGCCGACCTCGAGGATACGAAGAATCGAGTGAAGCTTATGACCATCCACGCGGCGAAGGGACTTGAGTTTCCGTACGTCTTTATATGTGGATTAAATGAGGGCGTCTTCCCTTCGAAGAAGACTCGAACAGAGGCGGCCATGGAAGAAGAACGCCGCCTGGCATTTGTCGCCATAACGAGAGCAGAGAATCGCCTGTATCTAACGGAGGCGCAGGGACGTAACCTGGACAGCTCTCCAAGATTCCCATCCAGATTTATTCTGGAGGTGGACCGCGGCGATATTGACTACGTAAATGAACCTGACGAAGCCCTCGTGAAAGAGGCGAGGGACTATATCCGTCTGGAATCGAAGCATCTGAAGAAGGAAGATAAGTCCGAACTCTTCGAAGAAGGAGCAAGGATTGAACACATGATCTTCGGTGCAGGCACAATTACTGCACTGGATATGGAAATGCAGGCTTACATGATCAAGTTCGATAAGCAGCAGACAGAACGCTTCATCGCCTTCAAAGTAAACCTAAAACCTCTATCGGGAAAATGAGTCACTTCGCACGTCGGACGTGCAGGGTGACTCACGACGTGCAAAGTGACTCATGCTCTGCAAGACTACGAAGGAGTCTTGCAGAGCATGATTATTTGTGCAAAAATATTAATATACGCTGTGATATAATGGCACATAGCGAAATCAAAAAAGGTTTAAGGTTAATTTAAAAGTATTTATTCGGAGGGAAAATATGATAAAGAAGTATTTTGATTCTAAAGCGATGTGGAAGCATATTGCCCTGTTATTACTCGCATCATTAGCTGAAACTATTTTCAGTACATTAATTAGAATTGATAGTATGATTGATAGTAGATGGGTACTTATATTTGCTAAGACTTTTATAATGATGTTCTTTCTCTATGCCTTTAAGCTTTTCATAATGTTCGTGAATATGGCAATTAAAGGCTATAGTCAAAATGGTGAAGATGACGGCGATGAAAATGACGAAGAGTAGGACTCATTTTTCTTGATGATTTGAAGATTCTGTACTAAAATTAGCGTATGAGTTGGTTTTTGGGGGAAGGAATTAATTCAAATCTATTTGTTTAGGGGTGACGTAATATGGTAGATAAGGCGTTAGGGGATTACTCTATCCAGGACATTTCTGAACTAATTCAGGAAAATGTCGACGCAGTCGTTGTTGCTGATTCTGAGACAAATGAGTACAGAGCCATTCTCAGAAAAGGCATGTTCGAGAGTTTTATAGATGGCGAAGGAAGCTATCTCGATCTAATCGAAAAACTTGTATTTCATTTCAATGAGTCAAATGAGAAAATCACAGGGGATTATCGTGTCTTTATATCCTCGTACGGCGAGTTCCACGGAAAGTACAGCCGCCGCGTTAAGGTGATGCTGGAGGGAGATTCTCAGCCTCATTTGGTTCAAATGTCTGTTTATCCACTTCCAAATCCCGAGAAGTATTTATTCGTAATGGATGAACTTGATGCAAATGAGTATGAAGAAGAATACTCTACGACCAAGAAGGTAAATACCATACAGAATACATTTCTGTTCTCTATGTACATCGATCTTGTACATGATACCACCAGCAGCATCAGCATAACCGAGATATCCGACGATACGGTAAATGCTAGTATCAAATATTCCGAATGGCGTCTAATGATCGTAAATATGATCTGGCCTGAGGACCAGGAGCAGTTCCTGCGCCGCACGGATCCAGAGTATCTCAAGAAGAACTTTACACCAGGTCGAACAGCTTCATTTGACTGCATGATGCAGAATCTGGAAGGAATGTACATCTGGGTTAAGCTTATCTTCAGCCGCGCAGAGACAAATAATGAAGACGATTACAGATTCGTATTCATGGTTCAGAATATTCACGACAATTCAGTTGAGCTTCTCTCAGCACTGAAGAAGTACGAAGAGCTTGCGCTAATGGATTCGCTGACAGGCGTATATAACCACGGCGGTATCGAAACTGAGCTGTATAATGCAATCGACCTGAGTCAGAAGTCGCATGAACCAGTATCACTTATGATGCTTGATCTGGACTTCTTTAAGCAGGTAAATGATACATATGGCCATTCAGTTGGTGATACAACCCTTAAGACCTTTGCGAAGATAATCAAAGATTCCATGTCAGACGAGAAGTCAGCAGTAGGTCGTTGGGGTGGTGAAGAGTTCGTCATCATTTATTACGGAAAGAGCGGCGAAGAGCTTCGTGATAAGGCAGAGAAGCTTCGCAAGGCAGTAGAAGAGTATGAGTTCCCTGAGATTGGTCATATCACATGTTCGATAGGTGTCACAGAGCTGAAGGAAAGCGACAACTTTGAAGATGCATTTAATCGACTCGATAAAGCAATGTACACCTCAAAAGATGAAGGAAGAAATAAAGTCACACTTCTCTAAAAAAAATGAGTCACTTTTTACGTCCGACGTAAAGGTGACTCATTTTTGAGTCACCCTCACGTCGGACGTGCGAAGTGACTCATTTTGTTACTGAAGGTCGATTGTAACTGGGTCTGATACTAGCTCGCATGTTGCTGTAACTTCTCTAGTTGTTCCGTCTTCTGATCTTGTGAATCTTTCAATAGCTATTGTTATCTGTGAGATACCATCAGCCCACTGTGAAGAGTATTCAATACCTGTTACTTCTTTATACCATCCTAGTTCATAACCATCATCGCAAATTGAAGCAACAAAAGTAGAAGTATCATATGTTTCATATCCAGTTACTGGATCTACGCTCATATAATTACCTGGCTCTATTTTTAAGAGATATGTATTACCAAGATCATCCCAAGCTCTGATTCGTAGCTCTTCATCGTATGCAAAGAGACCCTGATTAGCGAGTTCTGTATCATATGCAGCCTGGTCCGGTTCTTTGAAATAATCTCCATAAACCTGAAGACCATTTGCCTCTATAGAATAACTGTTGATAGTAACTGATTCCTTCTGTCCGTACCATTCTATCGTAGCACTGCCACCATCGAATTCATGTGTTTCATTTTCTCCACTCTCATAGTTACCTTCAAGACTTGTTACAAAAGAGTAATTTTCACCAAGATCTCCACCGAGGAAAATGTCAAGACTTATTGAACTATTTAATGGATCTGGAAGAGATGCATAATAGTTATCCATATACTCAGCCTGTTTTTCATAGTCTTCCTGAGATAATGACGCTGGGCCAGTTTTTGGATCGTATTCAACATCGAAGACATCTGTATCTTCACCAAAATGTGCAGTCATAAGTGTATCCATTACTACTTCAAGTGATAGAGTATTTCCTGATACACTGTAGTTATTTAGATAAGAGAACATTTCAGTATCTTCAAGCTTTGCTGATACTGTGAAATCATCGAATGTTTCAGGAGTTGCAATAGTTGCATGTCCCTCATTTACAAGATAGTCAAGGCTTTCTCTAAATGATTCAACCTTGCTGATGTCATCAAGCTTGATGTCTACGTTCATATAGATTAAATCATCCTTCTTGCTTATACGAACTAGAGATGCTCCTTCTGCAGAATCTGCATCTGTTGCAGAAGCATATACATCGTAAGTAAGCTCACCACCTGTTTCTTCATCGAACATCTTCTTAGTAACCTTGTTGTCTTCTGTAGATACAATCTCTGACTGAGTTGACTTAATACGAAGGTTGTAAGCGTTATTTTTTCTAAGTGTTGTAGCTGCATATACACCGCCACCAATAGCAAGACAGCAAATTGAGATGATTGCAGCTCGGCCTATCCAAGTAAGGGTCTTGTTATTAGTTTTCTTACTGAGATTCATTTTTCTATATACACGTGATTTGATCTGAGATACTTCCTCTGGAGAGAGAGTCTCTTCTTCATACTCACTGAAATCTGTTTCAATGTCATTAAAATATTTATATATATTATCCTTATTCATAAGAGGTCTCCTTGTTGAATAGATAAAACTTCCTGATTTTCTTCTTTCCACGGGATGCGTGATTATAAAGCTGGTCTTTCGGGATATTCATGTCACGACTTATCTCATCCATGCTTTCGCCTTTTTTATAGATTCGGCGAAAGATTTCTCGGTCCTCCGGGGAGAGGCAGGAGATAAGCTGTTCAAACTCGTTATCGATGGAATCTTCGATAGCTCGAAATCTATCATCATTTGCTCCAGGTTCTATCTCTATCTCATCCAACGATTCACCGAACTCCTCACGCCTGGCTTTCCTGAGGTAATCTATAGCTTGGTATCTGGCTATTGCTGCCATCCATCCTTTGAATTCACATTTCTCTTCGTCGTAATCCTCAACGTGATCCCATACCTTCATTAATACATCGTCGAAACATTCATCCACCTTATCAGGAATTAAACTAAGTTTCTTACGGATTATCGAATATAGTAGGCCACCATATCTTTCTATAATATACTCGAGGGCTCGCTCATCTTTGCAGCGAAGGCGCTCGACAAAATTCTCATCTGTGATTTTAGTATTTCTTGGCTTATACACGACTTTTCTCCTTTTGCTTTTTGCAGCTGCTATTAATATATACGACCACTGTATTGGATATCTATCCAAAAAATTTTAAATTTTTTTAAAAATTTTGAAATGTAATCAAAAATGGCTAAAATACTAGCCTTACAGCTTATAAAAATAAGAAAAAAATAAATTGACAAGTTTGGTCTAACGTGTTAGACTTCAAATCAGTAGAGGTCTAACGCGTTAGACTTTTATGTGTACACACCAATGATTCATCTTGCAAATGAATCGAATCAATTGATACATGTTTGAAACAAATGAGGTATATCATGAACACACCTAAGGTATTTGAAAGTGAATATAGGTTTTGCCTGATTCTATGGGAAAATGAACCCATCAAAAGCACTGAGCTTGCGAAGCTATGCGAGGCTGAGCTCGGCTGGAAGAAAGCTACTACCTATACTGTCATCAAGCGACTCACTGAGAGAGGCGTAATAAAGAGCGAAAATGCTGTTATAACATCTCTCGTTACTAAGGAAGAAGTTCAGGCCGCAGAGGTTGACGAAGTTGTAGAGAGAACATTTGAGGGAAATGTGCCTCAGTTCCTTGCAGCTTTCACCAGGGGCAGGAAGCTATCGAAGAGTGAGATTGACGAGATACAGAAAATGATTGACGAGTTCAAAGAGTAAAAGGGACGAACTATTAATACTAGTTATAAGTGGAGTTATATAAATGAAGGAACTTTTTACGGGAATACTTAATATCAGCATTTCGGCCGGCATACTGATCATAGTATGTGTGTTAGTGCGCCTAATATTTAGGAAAATGCCAAAGTTCGTAAGATGTCTGATGTGGCTGTTGGTTGCAGTAAGACTTGCAATACCATTTGCTATCGAAAGCCCGCTCAGCCTGCTTCCTGCAAGGGAGTATGTAACAGTTTCTTCAAATAATGAAGCAGCAGACAAAGTAGCCGACAAAGCAGAGCATATTAATAATGTAGATTCTGCAGATACAGCAAAAGATACAGTAGCCGAGGTAGATACTGTAGAATCAATCAACAGCGTAGCAGCAGAAAACAATGCAGAAAATATTTCAGAAAACATAGTAGAAAACACAGCAGAAAATACTGCAGAATCAATCAATACCCCTGGCTCTGTAAGTTTTCTAGGCGGCATCGACGTAATGTATGTTCTATCTATCGTATGGATAGTCGGAGTAGCTGCATTTCTAATCTATGCATTAGTTTCCTTCATCAGACTCAGACGACTAGTAGATGATGCAGTACTTCTGAGAGATAACATCTATCAGTCAGAGAGAGCAGGAACTGCATTTATTCTTGGAGTAATCAGACCAAGGATTTATGTTCCATATGGACTAGGTTTAAATGAACTCTATATGTCAATCAGTCACGAGAGGGCACACATTTCCAGACGTGATCATCTGGTAAAACCATTAGGATTTATCATCGCAGCAGTGTATTGGTTTAATCCATTAGTTTGGCTCGCCTATATACTGCTTTGCAGAGACATCGAGCTTGCATGCGATGAGAAGGTAATAAAGAAAATCGGTTATGATAAGAAGAAAGACTATTCGCAGGCGCTACTGAACCTCAGCATTCCGAGAAAATATATATCGGCGTGCCCAGTGGCATTTGGCGAAGTTGGTATAAATGAAAGGATTAAAAACGTACTAACTATGAAAAAAGGAAAGAAGATCATTATCGCAGTAGCAGTAGCTATATGCGCAGTTCTTGCGATATGCTTCCTGACATATCCAAAGAAACCAAAGAATAACTCAGGAGATACAGCAAAGACTCAGACAACAGATAAGACCAAAGAAACTATAACAGAAGATTTAGCAGCAAATGAGAATGAAAGCTCTACAGAGGTTAAAGAAGCTGAGTCAAATGAAGAGAATGCGTCGAGTGAAGACGAAGAAGCATCAACAGTTGGAGACGCAGCTGATAGCAACATATATGGAACAGAGACCAGCGGCGCAAAGAAGGTAGTATATATTCTTAAAGGTGATGGTGATACTGTAAAGCTTGGTGATAAAATAATTATAGATGGCGAGGAAGTTCAATTAGTTTCAGCAGCTTCAAATGAGGATTTCGCAAGTCTTGTGGCTTCACATTCGACGACCATTGATGAAGAGACAGGTGAAGAACAAGCGTTAGAAATATATATAACAGATATTTCTGCCGCAGAGGCAGCAGCAAAAGCAGAAGAAGAAGCTGCAGAAGCAGCGGGTGGAGTTGCATCAACAACAAAGGATGATCTAGGCAATGAAGTCGTAGAGTATTCATATAAGGATCCGTCATCAGATAAAACAGAAGTTCATATAGTTAAATTAAATCTACAAGATACTGTTGATTTACCGAACAGTACATCTAATGAAGACCATAATATATATTTTCCAGTTATAGGAAGTGGAACTATCACTAGGCAGTTCAGTGAGGAACATCAAGGTGTAGATATCGCTGCGGAAGAAGGAACAGTCGTAGTAAGCTTATACGATGGAACCGTAGAAGAAGTTGGCAAAGATGATAAAGATGGCAATTACATTATTATAAAGAATGAAAAGGGTTGTACAGTAAAGTACTCTCACCTTAAGGATGCGCCAAATGTATCAAAAGGTAATAAAGTTGACTTAGGTGAAGAGATTGGCAAGGTTGGTTCAACAGGTGAGTCAACAGGGCCACACGTACATATAGAGGTTACCGATGAGAAGGGAACTCTCATAGATCCTATGAGCATCATCGAATATCAATAATAAACAAAATATAAATATATAATCACCCTATCCCTTCCCCACAAAATGACAGGCTGCTCCTTATGCAAAGTATTGAGTAGCTTGTCATTTTTTGTTTTCCTTCCGAATGTGCTATAATTGTGTCACATTTTTTGCTGACCTTCTCAGTTTTGTCAAAATCGAGCAAATCGAAGGGGTCAGTAAAAAAACAGTGACATAACCGAGGAAAGAGATTACAAATGAAAAAGAATAATATTACACTAATTGGCATGCCAACTTCTGGAAAGAGTACAGTGGGCGTTATTCTTGCCAAGATTTTGGGAATGGATTTTGTGGATACGGATCTGATTATTCAGAGGAAGGCCGGAAAGCGACTGGCGAATATTATAGAGGAAGACGGACTGGAGGGATTCCTCAGTCTGGAGGAAGAGGTATGCGCTGAGCTAGAGGCGGAGAATACAGTGATAGCAACGGGTGGAAGTGTTGTGTACGGTGAAAAGGCTATGGCACATCTTAAGGATATAAGCCAGGTAGTATATCTCGAGATTGATTATGAGACCTTGGAGAAGAGGCTTCATCATGTTAAGCAGCGCGGCGTTGTGCTGAGGCCGGGACAGAGCAAGAAGGACTTGTATGATGAACGTTCAGTTCTTTATAAGAAGTACGCGGATGTCATCATTTCCGAGGAAGGACTTGGAATCGAGGAAACGGTTCAGAAAATTGTTGAGGCAGAAAAACTTAGCGGCTTGCTGAAAAAATAAAAAAATAGTGCATCAATTATCTAGTAATATGGTATAATTTCGGTATGTAGACTTTGATTTACATGGGGGTTGTTTTTGGGGTAGTATTATGAAGAAAAAGATAGCTGTATTTACGAATGGCTGGAATGATGAATACTTGGACTTCGTTCTTGAAGGTATTAAGAATGCTGCGTCTCAGTATCATATGGATGTCTTCGTATTTCTAGATTATACATCCTATGACAAGAGTAATGAAAATCTTGTGGGTGAACTGAATATTCTGAATCTTCCAGATCTTACTGAGTTTGACGGAGTTCTTCTGCTTGGAAATACTCTATATGTTGCGGGTGAGATAGATATTCTGAGAGAGAAGATTCTTGAGGTCGGTATCCCTGCTGTTTGTCTTGAATCGTTGATAGATGATATAGACTGCATCAGGACAGAGAATATCAACGGTATGAAGGAGCTTACCGAGCATCTTATTACCGAGCATGGTGTTAAGGATATCTTCTGGGTTGGTGGTCCGAGCGATAATGCTGAGAGTAACGACAGATATAATGCTGTAGTTGAGGTTATGGAGAAGCATGGACTTACTATGGACCCTGAGAAACAGGTTGATGGAAGTTGGTCTTTTTCAATTATTCAGGAGCTTATGCCTGGAATCTTAGAGAAGATGGATAAGCTGCCAGACGCATTTGTTTGCGCAAATGACGTTATGGCTATGGGTGTGTGTCTATCCCTTGATCACGCCGGTTACAAGGTTCCGGATGATGTTCTTGTTACGGGCTTTGATAATCTTCTAAGTGGTAGTTACTTCTCGCCTACTATTGCATCTGTTGATAGAGGCTGGAATGAGAGAAGCCGTCAGGCGGTTGATCATTTGGTGAGCCTTATGAATGATGGCCCTCATCAGGCCGACATTATATATAATTCTACATTTGATCCAGGCGAGAGCTGTGGATGTCCTATTAGTCCAGAGGATTTAATAAATCAGAAGGAAGCAGGTAGAAGAACATACAGTCTTCCGCTGGAGAGAACGGTTTTTGACTGGCATTTGCTTGATATAGATGAATATACTTCACAGGTTGAAAGTATCGAAGGTCTTCATGACAATCTGAATGTATTATGGACCAAGAATCACACGTATACAGGTGATGATTTTGCCATATGCCTAGATCAGACATTTATGGACTCTATTGAAGATGATGATAAGCTTCTTATAGAGGGATATAGTGAGAAGATGGATGTCGTCTTCTGTATGGTGAATGGAAAATGCATGCCGAGGGGTAGCGTTTATACAAAGGACTTAGTTCCTTACTACAACGCGAATGCTGATGAGACAAATCTATATCTCTTTATTCCACTTCACACTAGACAGTACTGCGAGGGTTACCTCGTTATAAAAAATCATCACAAAATAATCAAGGATTTCTACCTTAATTCCTTTGTGAGTCATATTAGTTCTGGACTTGATAGAGCGCGCCAGAATATTAAGCTTGAGAATATGTACCGAAGGCTTGAAGAGATATCGGTAAAGGATGAACTGACAGGACTCCTTAATCGTCTCGGTTACGAGAAACTGGCGATTCCATATCTGGAGGAGCTTCGAGAGAAGAAGAAGAAAGCTATCATTTTGGTTGCTGATATTAACCGTATGAAGCTCATCAACGATAAGTATGGTCACCTTCACGGTGATATGGCTATCAAGATTACGGCGCATGCGCTCCAGAAGTCTATTCCAAAGGAATGGAAAGCGGTTCGATATGGTGGTGACGAGTATGTTATAATCGGTGAAGCTGCGCTTTGCGAGAACATTAATCGACTTAAGAAAAATGTTATCGAAGATATAGCGAAGCAGGTTTCAGATTATGAGCTGCCATTTAAGCTCAGTGTTAGTATCGGTTACGTAAATGTAGCTTCCGACAGTAACCTGAGTATCGAAGAATGCTTCCGTATGGCGGATGACGCTATGTACCATATGAAGGAAGTTGCCCACAAGGAAGAAGCCGCCGAGTAAATTGAAAGGGGACGAAGACGTGAATGTTCTTCATATGAAATATGCTGTAGAAGTTGCAAAGGAAGGCTCTATCAACAAAGCCTCAGAGAAGCTTCTGATAGCACAGCCGAATCTTAGTCGTTCCATAAAGGAACTCGAATCGGATCTCGGTATAAGTATCTTCGCTCGTTCTGCGAAGGGTATGACTCTGACACCTGAAGGAGAGGAGTTTATCAATTACGCAAAGAAGATACTTCATCAGATATATGAGATTGAAATGATATATAAGACAGGAAAACCTGCTAAGCAGCTCTTTTCTATATCCGTGCCAAGAGCTAGTTATATAGCAGATGCATTTGCAAAGTTTTCCAATTATCTAGATGATAGATCAGCGTCGGTTTTCTACAATGAGACCAACAATGATATGGTAATACGAAATATACTTGAGAATGATTATAAGCTTGGAATAGTTAGATACGCATCCAACTTCGATAAGCATTTCAAGTTGATGTTTGAAGAGAAGGGGCTGAGTCACGAGTTCGTATCAGAGTTTAAGTACGTTCTTATTATGAACAAGGATTCAGAGCTCGCGAAGAAGGATGAGATAATGCTGAATGATCTCGCTGACTATGTTGAGATAGCTCACGCAGATCCATATGTTCCAACACTGCCGGTAGCGACCGTCATGAAGGAAGAGATGGTTGATGTCTCTGATAAGAGAATCTTCGTCTTTGAGAGAGGAAGTCAGTTCGATCTTCTCTGTAACAACAACAAGATATTCATGTGGGTTTCTCCGATTCCAGATAGTCTTCTTGAGAGATATAACCTGGTTCAGAAGGAGTGCGTAGACAACACAAAAGTCTATAAAGATGTACTAATTTACAAAAATGATTACAATATGACAAAACTTGATAAGATATTTATATCGGAACTTATCGAGTCTAGAAGAAAAAGTGAAGTAAAGTAAAAAGCCTTATAAATAAAGGGTTTTCAGAAGATAGTCAGGCAAGTTGCCTGGCTATTTTTTTATTCGCTACAATGCATATCGATACATGGCATACCGATATTTGATATACCGATATACCATTTTGATAATTCTGTTTTTTAAATACATCGGCTACAATGCGTATTGTTAAGATTTGTTCGGATTTAGTAAGGAGGCTAAATATGACAGTAAGGATTAACAAGATTATTAAGAAGGCAGATGTTAAGGTATTTGGCGAGGAGTATACACTCCCAGTTAAATACGATGTATTTGTAGGAGAGAAACTTCTCGACTCTCAGAAAGATGCTCTTGAAAGATTTCTAGGTAAAGCAGATTCCCTTTTAGCAGACTCAGATAAGATCAAGAGCTATATCGAACATACAAAGCATGTAGCAGTAAATGATCTGACTAATAAGCTTGAACCTACATGTATATATGTCGAAAGAAATGATAAAGACAGATATACAGCAGTACTCCTATCACCTCTGGATGATAATGGCAAGAAGACAGGAGAATCATTCGCTATCGAGTTTAAAAATGAAGAGTTCTTTCGCATTGGAGACAGAAGCATAGTTGTATAACGGAGGATATCGGATTGTCATATAAAATATCAAAAGCTACACTCGGAAGATTACCGATGTATTTGGAATTCCTAAAAAGACAGAAGGTTGAAAACATATCATCTACGCAGATCTCGAAGCAGCTAGAGCTGGGAGAGGTTCTGGTCCGAAAAGATCTTAACGCAGTTTGTGATCAGGGGAAGCCGAAGATAGGGTATAACAGAGAGAGACTGATAGATTCTATACTGGATTGCCTTGGGGTTGAACGTAAGGTTTCAGCCATTATAGCCGGAGCAGGAAAGCTGGGTACAGCCCTTCTGGATTATAAAGGTTTTACCGAATTCGGCGTAGATATAAAGGCAGCATTTGATATAGATCCGAAGAAGTGCAGTGAACACTTATCTAACGGCAAATGCATATATTCGATGGACACCATAGAAGAGTATTGCAGATCAAATGATATAAAGATAGGAATAATAGCCGTACCACAGTCCGAGGCACAAGACGTATGCTCGAAGATGATTCAGTGCAACATAAAGGCTATATGGAATCTATCACCGGCATCCCTTGATGTTCCTGAAGGAACACTTGTCAAAAATGAGAATCTTGCGTTGTCGCTATCTTTTTTAAAGACATGCATGATAAGAAATGAGGAGTAATATGACATTTGACAGAGTAATCGCAGTAAGAAATGCGAAGACAGTATATCGCAATGGTGAAATATGTATAAAGGTATTTAATGAAGGATATAAGAAATCAGATGTGGTAAATGAAGCTCTGAATCATGTCCGTATCGAAGAGACAGGGGTTGAAGTTCCGGACTTCGTAGAGGTTAAAGAAATAGATGATAAATGGTCTATCGTAACAAAGTATGTTAAGGGTAAAACACTGGATTCCCTTATGGTAGAAAACCCAGATAGAGTAGATAGATATATCGATAGATTCACAGATATCCATAAGGATATCATGGAAAAAAGATGTGAGAAGCTGAATAAGCTAGTAGATAAACTTGATTCAAAAATCTGTGATGTAAATCTAGATGCAACACTAAGATTCGACCTTCACGCAAGGCTCGCTAAGATGGAAAAAAGAGATGATATATGTCACGGAGATTTTAATCCGACGAACATTATAATCACTGAAGATGATAAGGCATATATAGTTGATTGGTCATATGTCTGCAAAGGAAATGGCATTGCCGATATCGTAAATACTTATCTTACATTTATAGTTAAAGATCAGAAGGAGTTAGCTGAAAAGTATCTTGTATCTATTAGGACAAAAATGAAGCTAAGCAAGGAAGAGATAGATGAATGGATTCCAATCATAGCAGCTGCCAAGTCAGTTGATGCACATAGGGATGCAAGAGAGAGACTCCTTGAAATCTACGAGGAGTACAGGAAGGCACCCCAAAAATAGTCTTAGAAAATGTGCGTAACATTTAGTCAAAAGAGTTTATCAAAGGAGTTATCAAATGAAAGTTACAATCTGTATAGGTTCATCTTGTCATATAAAAGGTTCAAGAAGAGTCGTTGAAAAGTTCCAGGAGCTTATAAGTAAGTATGAGCTTTCTGATGTAGTGGAACTTGGTGGAACATTTTGTATGGGACATTGTCAGGAAGGTGTATGCGTCACTATTGATAATGAGTTCTATTCTGTGTCACCGGAAAACGCTGAGAGCTTTTTTGAGAAGGAGATTAAATGCAAGATTGCTTAACTTTAAAAAAGTCTAATTGTAAAAACTGTTATAAATGTATTCGCAATTGTCCTGTAAAGGCAATTCGTTTCTCGGCCAATCAGGCCCATATCATAAATGATGAATGTATTCTCTGCGGCAGATGCTTTGTAGTATGTCCGCAAAATGCAAAACAGATAGTAGACGAGACTGAGAAGGTTCAGGTGCTCATGCAGGGAGACGAACCAGTTATCGCAAGCGTTGCACCTTCCTTTGTTGCTAACTATCCTGGAGTTGGAATTAACTCATTTAGAAAAGCTCTTAAGCAGATAGGCTTCGCTGATGCTGAGGAGACAGCTCTCGGTGCTACTATAGTTAAGAAGGAATACGAAAGAATTCTAATGGATGAGGAAAGAAATATAGTTATATCCTCATGCTGTCATTCTATAAATCTTTTGATACAAAAGCATTTCGTTAATTGTCTGCCATATCTTGCAGATGTTATATCACCTATGCAGGCGCATGCGGCAGATATTAGAAGAAGGTACCCTAACGCAAAAATTGTGTTTATAGGGCCATGTGTAGCCAAGAAGGATGAGGCGGAGCACTACAAGAATTACGTAGATGCTACGCTCACCTTCGAGGAAATAACAGCATGGTTCAAGCGTATGAATGTAGTTCTGGAACCAGAACAAGATGCAGAAGAAAAGAGCAAGGCAAGATTCTTCCCTACAACGGGCGGAATACTTAAGACCATGGCTCTGGATGCTCCGGGTTATACATATCTTGCTATAGACGGAGTTGAGAACTGCATGGATGCGCTTAGAGATATATCCGAAGGAAAGGTTGAGAAGTGCTTTATAGAAATGTCTGCATGTGCCGGAAGCTGTATAGGCGGACCGGTTATGGAGAAGAAGCATAGCGTCGAGACAAATCATTTTAGAAATCCAGTAATAGATTATATGGCTGTTTCGAACTATGCAGGAAGCAGTGACTTTGATATAGAGCAGCCTGAAGTTCACGAACTGAAGAAGGTCTTCGAGCCTATAGAGCAGAAGGCCATCGAACCACTTGAATATGAGATAAATAACATTTTAAAGAAGATGGGCAAGACTAAAAAGTCTGACGAGCTTAACTGTGGATCCTGCGGTTACAACACCTGCAGAGAGAAGGCCAAAGCTATCTTCAACGGAAAGGCCGATATCTCTATGTGCCTGCCTTATCTTAAGGAGAAGGCTGAGAGTTTCTCGGATACCATCGTGAAGAATACTCCTAATGGACTTATCGCCGTAAATGATAATCTTGAGGTTCAGCTTATTAATAAGGTTGCCTGCAAGATTATGAATATACCAAGTCCATCAGATATCATCGGCGAACCAGTCGTCAGAGTCCTGGATCCTACGAACTTCATGAAGGTTCAGAAGGGACCAGAGCAGATATATGGCGAGAGAACATATCTTGCTGAATACAACAAATATGTAGAACAGACTATCGTACGCGATACCGACAGCAAGATGCTGATATGCATTATGTCCGACATCACTGAAAAGGAAAAGGAACATAAGAAGAAGGAGGAAATCAGTCGACAGACCATAGAGGTTGCCGACAAGGTTGTAGATAAGCAGATGCGAATCGTTCAAGAGATTGCATCACTGCTTGGAGAGACAGCAGCAGAAACCAAGATTGCATTAACGAAACTAAAGGAGTCTATATCGGATGAATAATCTATGTGCGGATATAGGGTATAGAAGTATTAATCATTTTGGGGAAAAACTGTGTGGGGATCATATAGATATAGTAGAGCAAAATGACGATTCTAAGGTTATCGTTCTGGCCGATGGTATGGGAAGCGGCGTAAAAGCCAGCATCCTGTCGACACTCACGTCGAAGATCATATCAACCATGATGGCAGAAGGACTTCCTATAGAAGAATGCGTCAAGACTATAGCTGCAACACTTCCGGTATGTTCGGTAAGAGAAGTTGCATATTCAACATTTACGATAATAAGAATAATAAATAGCGAGTCAGTAGAGATCATTCAGTACGATAATCCGAAGGTTCTCTTCATCCGAGATGGAAAGCCACTGGACTATCCTGAGATTGAAATGAATATTGACGGCAAGACTATATATAAGACAACCATCGATCTTCTGGAGGGAGATACCATAGCTGTAATGAGCGACGGATGTCCTCATGCAGGAATCGGACTCGGTTACAACTTCGGATGGGAGATGAAGGATATATCGGACTATCTATGTTCCATGTCAGTCGGTAAGTTTACTGCTAAGACACTTTCAACCATGCTGATAGACGAGGTCGATAAGCTATACGGCTATAATCCGGGAGACGATGCATCGGCATGCGTTATAAAGATAAGAAAGAGAGAACCAGTAAATATTCTCTTTGGTCCACCTTCCAATCGAGATGACTGCAACAGAATGATGAGTCTTTTCTTCTCAAAGGAAGGCAAGCATATAGTTAGCGGAGGAACTACCGCATCTATCGTATCAAAGTGGTTGAAGAAGCCACTTGTTCCAAGTCTTTGCTTCGACAAAAGCAACATACCACCAATCGCTAGTATAGAAGGCGTAGATCTAGTTACCGAAGGCGTTATAACTATGAATAAAGTGGTAGAAAATGCAAAGGATTATCTAGAGAAAAATGAATCCTTTGAAGAGTGGGGCTATGGTACAGACGGCGCATCACTCATATGCAGAATACTATTCGAAGAAGCCACAGACATTAATTTCTACGTGGGTAAGGCTATAAATCCAGCCCATCAGAATCCGGATCTTCCAATCAATTTCAACATAAAGATGAATCTGGTACAGGTGCTCTCAGAGTCACTTACCAAGATGGGAAAAAGGATTAAGATTTCATATTTTTAAAATCACAGGAGTTTATCATGGACAATTCTAGAAAATTCGATACAAAGGTTCAGTTACTGAAATACAAAGTACTGAAGGAAGTTGCTCGACTGGCCTGGGAGGATGCACTCCTGGAAAATATTATGGACATTCCGAAGACAATCGTTCCAGGAAAGACACCAACCATGCGTTGCTGCGTATACATGGAGCGCGCCATCCTTGGCGAACGTGTAAAGCTTGCTATGGGAGGCGACCTGAATAACGATAACGTCATAGAAGTTATCGAGACAGCCTGCGACGAATGTCCGGCAGCGGGATACGAAGTTACAGATTCCTGTCGTGGATGTCTTGCTCATAGATGCGAAGAAGCCTGTAAGAGGGGAGCCATATCATTTGACCATAATCACGTCGCTCACATAGATAAGTCAAAATGTGTAGAGTGCGGACAGTGTGCAAAGGTCTGCCCATATTCAGCTATCGCCAACAGAAAAAGACCTTGCCAGGTAGCCTGCAAGGTAAATGCAATCTCTATCAACGATGAGAAGGCAGCAGCAATCGATTATAGCAAATGTATATCCTGCGGAGCCTGCGCATATCAGTGTCCATTCGGAGCTATATCAGATAAGTCATACATTTTAAATGCAATAGATATAATCAAGAAGAGTAATAACGGCGAAAACTATAAAGTATTTGCTATACTTGCACCAGCTATATACAGTCAGTTCAGCTATGCAAAGGTTGGACAAGTTGTATCAGGTATCAAGAAGCTGGGCTTCCATACAGTAGTTGAGGTAGCCCTTGGAGCAGATCTTGTAGCCAAGTCAGAATCTATGGAGCTCGTGGAAAAAGGCTTCTTGACCAGCTCCTGCTGTCCAGCATTTGTCTCATACATCGAGAAGTCTTATCCAGAACTTCTTCCACTTGTATCCCATAACATGTCGCCAATGGGAGCGCTGGCAAAGTACATCAAGGAACATATTGAGAACTCCAAGGTTATATTCATCGGACCTTGTACAGCGAAGAAGATGGAAATGAAGCGCGAAGGAGTAAACGCTTATGTGGACTGCGTACTGACCTTCGAAGAACTACAGGCACTCTTCGACAGTAAGGATATCGATATCGCAGAACTCGAAGAAGACGTGCTAGACAATGCATCCTACTTCGGTAGAATATTCGCAAGAAGTGGAGGACTATCAGAGGCAGTAGCCGAAGCCCTGAAGGAACAGGGACATGAAGACTTCCCACTAAATGCAGTGACCTGCGATGGTATCGAAGAATGCAAGAGAGCACTGATACTGAAAGCCAAAGGATTCCTGAAGGAGAACTTCATAGAAGGAATGGCATGCAAGGGAGGCTGTATCGGAGGAGCCGGAGTACTAACCCACGGCGATAAAAACAAAGCAAAAGTGGACGAATACGGAAAGCAGGCATTCGAGAAGAAGATTCTGGATGCAACCGCCGTACTCGACGTATAAATACAGTGAATCACGGGAAGGCTAATATTAGCCTTCCCTTTTTAATAAGCCTCACAGCTACATATATTTTTCGAGACCATTTCGGGTCTGTACCATATCGCTTTGCGATATGCAATGCTTGCTTTGCAAGCATTGATTCTGCTTCGCAGAATGTATCTGTCTAAAGATAGATTCCCGATTCAGAGAATCGGGAACTGATTCGGCGCTTAGCGATTCACGAGCAAAGCGAAGTGAGAGCTTAGCGAGCCCAAGCTTGTTTTCGAAGAAATCAAGCTGGCGGCCGCTAGGGGTACCCGAAACTGTGCGGAAGCAGTGTCGAGAAAAATATATGTAGCTGTGAGGCGTATAAGAGCAGGATATTTACATAGTTTGCGGAATAATATATTATTTGGGGTAGTCGGTATGAAAGGACAGTATTGGTTTGGAAGATATTAGGTTGGATAGATCGGAGCGCGAGATGGTTACGCGGCTCCTGGATTTTGCATATACCCTGTCGGAGGGGAGTGACATTTGCGCCAGCATCTCGCGTGTGCGTGGGCTTCTTGATGTAGATAATACGTCTGAATGTGCAGAAAATGTTAATAAATCTGGGGAAATTGTTGATAACATAGGTGAAGTTTGCAAAACTCGCGATGAAACTTCGGACGGGGCAATTACGAAAAATGATGCGACTATCGTTCGCTATGCGATTAATGTCTACGAGATGGTTCGCCGTGGTAGATATGAGAGCCTTAAAGAAAAGTATGGTATCGATATAATGGATGATATTGATAAGAAATGGATACAGAAGGCGGAGGAGATTATTCCGGATGAGCTGTATTCATCGGGCTATGTGAAGAGGCTTTCTAAGAGTCTGAAGGGTACGAAGGTTCCTGCTCGAAAGCTGTATATCGCTGATCTTCATTTCTTCCATGATGGTCTCTGCAGGCGTATGGATAATCGTCCGTTCAAGGATCATTATGAGATGAATGAGGCTATGATCCGTATATGGAATGAAAATGTGACGGATAAGGATGAGGTATATATCCTGGGCGACTTTTCTATAGCGAAAGCGCAGTCTACAAATGAGGTGCTTCGTAAGCTTACTGGAAATAAATACCTGATAATAGGAAATCATGATTATTATCTGGAGGATAAGGTCTTTGATACTTCACTCTTTGAGTGGATTCGTCCATATGCTGAGATAGGCGATAATGGAAGAAAGGTTGTGCTGTCGCATTATCCGATACTGTGCTACAACGGACAGTATAGAAAGAAGCCGGATGGAACGGCTATAACTTATATGTTGTATGGACATGTTCACAACACTCATGACGAGGTGCTGGTCAATAAGTTTATACAGACTACGAGGAACACTGAAGTCTTATCGAAGGGGCTGGAGAAGCCGGAGCCGATTCCTTGTAATATGATCAACTGCTTCTGCATGTTTTCGAACTACGTGCCTCTCACTCTTGATGAGTGGATAATAGTTGATGCAGAGCGTAGAGCCAAAATGAACGTTGAGTAAAGATTTACGGGAGACGATTATATGCATTTAATATATAAGAATTATCTCTTCAAAAAGCATTTTTTCGTAAATGATACGAGTGTGGGAGTAGAGAATAAGGATACGGACAATTCGTCAGCTAAGGCTGAGTTCGAAGTAATGTTCTCTCTTGCAAATCTTTTTGGAATAAAGATAGTAAAGGGTGCGAAGCTGCTCACGAGTGATATGATAAGATTTGCTTCGCTGGGACTAGGCGAGAATGTTCCAGAGCCTTTCTATAAGGGCTTCCCAGAGAGTGTAAGAAAGCTCACCAAGAAGGAGCTTATCTACGATCAACTTCTTAACTATATGATCACTTACGGCTTTGGAAACTTCGAGGATGAGAGGCATTCGGTCTTCGAAGAGAAGTTCGAGACAGCAGCATTTAAGGAAAATATAGACGTTAAGGAATTCTCTGTTCTGAGCGAGAAGGAAGCAGAGGCTGTATTAGAAGATATAGTGAGAAATCTGCTGGCTGGAACTAGACCACTTAGTTTAGATCAGTATGGTCTGGTTGTAAGCTATATCACAGATTATTCCTTTGTACCAGAAGAGATAGCTTCGAAGAATACAGCCATCCGACTGCTCATGGATTTAAGGGATACTTCTCTTGCGAGATTCCTCTACATGTCGGATGTGCCAAAGCTTGTGGATGAGATTAACTATACTTTGTACCATAATGAAAATGTGAAGAAGCTAAATCTTAAGAATCAGGACAGAAAGCTTATCACATCTGTGATAGATACAATCTTTGAGTCGGGAAGAGTTGATATACGTAACTGCTACGAGAAGAAGAAGGTGTGGAGCGGTCTGCTTCATCATATTCATTACAAGGCAAAGAGCGAAGAGGCTCAGCAGTTTCTGGAAGCTATGAGAGGTAGTGAAAATCTGTCGGTTTATTCATCATTTGAGAAAGCTATGACTGAGAAGAATATTCGCGCCGCTGTAGATGAACTGAAGTCAGGTAAGGGTACTGCTGCCGTTCTGAGACGTCTGAATTATATAATCAGCAGGTGCGAATCTGAAGAGGAATTAGAGCAAATACTCGCTTCCTTGGATACGAATAATGTTATCGTCTTACTGCAGCTTTTTATACAGTATGTGCAGTACAAGTCAAAAAAAGTAGCTAGAACATTTACATTTACGAAGCATAATCTTCTGAAGGTTCATAATGAGACGGAGGAGGAACAAGAGAAGAGAAAGTCCGCCATATCTGAGGAGCAGGCGAAGATTCTATCGGCCAGGATAGCTGAAAAACTTGCAAATCTTCTTAAGGGCCGACTTGGTAAAGTATATATCGATCCAGATATGAGGAGGTATGCTCTTCCTATACAGGAGACAACCACTCAGGGAGGTTTCGGAGTACTAACTAGAGGAAGCAGAATACAGATTCCTGATACCAAGAAGCTTCGTGCCTTCACCTACTGGGAGAAGGTGCAGGATATCGATTTATCTGTCTTTGGTATAAATGATAAGGGCGAGCAGACGGAGTTCTCCTGGAGAACTATGGGACTACTTCAGAGCGAAGGTATCACCTATTCAGGTGACGTGACCAACGGATATTATGGCGGCTCAGAATATTTTGATATAGATTATGAGAAGTTTAAGTTGAAGCATCCCGACATCAGGTATCTGATATTCTGCAACAACGTATACTCGGCACTTCCTTTCAGCCAGGTTTACTGCAAAGCAGGATACATGACTAGAGATAAGTCAGATAGCGGAAGAGTTTATGAGCCTAAGACGGTAAAGTCGAGCTTCGTCATAAATGCAGAGAGTACATTTGCGTACCTCTTCGGAATAGATCTTAGAACAAATGAGTTCGTGTGGCTCAACATGTCCAGAAGTAGCGGAGCTACGGTTGCGGGAACAACAGATATGAGTTTCTTGACAGATTATTTTCATGTCACAGACATAATAAATGTCTATACATTCTTTGAGCTTATGGCTACAGAGATTGTCTCAGATATAAGCGAGGCAGAAGTAGTGGTAACGAATAAGAATGTGGAATGCGGCGAAAATGTTCAGGTAATAAGAGAATATGATATAGATAAAATGATTCAATTAATGAATGTGAGATAACCCATGTATAGGGGAAACTGGTTTTGGTGGAGGATAATATGTCTTCAGAAATATATAAACTGCTTATAGTTGAAGATGATAATGAGATAGGTGATATATTAGATAAATATCTAAAGAGTAATGGATATGAGATAGATAGGGCTGAAAATGGATTGGAAGCAATAAATAAGATTCAGCATAATGATTATAGCATTGTACTACTTGATATTATGCTTCCATTTAAGAGTGGTGATCAGGTTCTTAAGACAGTTCGTGAGACAAGCCAGGTGCCTGTCATCATCATTTCCGCTAAGGACATGGTGCAGACTAAGATAGATGTTATGCGAATGGGTGCCGACGATTATATCACCAAGCCCTTTGACCTGGATGAGGTTCTGGTTAGAATCGAGGCGGTGCTTAGAAGAACTGCGGGGCTAAAGAATAACTCAGCTAGTACTGGTGAGCCTAAGATCATAAATCATAAAAACCTGGAAATGAATCTAGATGCAGTCAGGGTAACTGTAAAGGGACAGGAGATAACTCTGACCTCTAAGGAATATGCCATCCTTGAACTACTTCTGACTAATCCAGATAAGATGTTTTCAAAGTCAAATATATATGAATCTATCTGGGAAGAAGGCTACATATATGACGATAATACACTGATGGTGCATATCAGTAATCTTAGAAATAAGCTTAAAGATGCAGATCCAGAAGAGGAATATATTGAGACAATCTGGGGCATGGGATATCGTCTGTCTAAGTAGATAGGGACGGATAAAGACATCCGCGTTAAATAATTTATAAAGCTTAAGAGCGTACTTAAGTTTTTCTTAAGAGATAGATTTTATTATGAGTACAGTAAATCGTGCGGTTAAAATCTAGCTTAAGAAAGGAATATGGGATGGAATATGTTATGGAACTCGAAGGACTGACTAAGACCTTCGGGAAGAAAACAGCGGTAGATAACTTTACGCTGAAGATAGAAAAGGGTCATATCTGCGGTCTGATCGGACCAAATGGAGCAGGTAAGACCACGATAATGAGAATGATGGCGACGCTTACTGAGCCGGATTCTGGCGAAATGAAATTCTTCGGTTCAGCTAATCTGGACGAAGCAAGAAGCAGAATGAGCTTCATAATCGAAGAACCATATATGGAACACAGCATGACTGCCCGAGAGAATATGCAGTATCTTAGATTCATTCGTGGAGTGGCAGATGAATCCAGAATCGATATGCTCCTCGATTTTGTAGGACTTAAGGATGTTGGTAAGAAGAAGGTTGGCAAGTTCTCACTAGGAATGAGACAGAGACTTGGAATCGCTATGTCACTTCTTGCAAAGCCAGAGTTTATGGTACTTGATGAACCAATCAACGGACTGGATCCTGAGGGTATCATCGACGTAAGAAAGATGCTTCTTAAACTTACAGAAGAAGAGAAGATAACTATTCTTATCTCCAGCCATATACTTAAGGAGCTCTCTGAACTCTGTACAGATTATGCTATAGTAAATCATGGTAAGCTCATGGAGAAACTGTCTCACGAAGAGCTGCTGTTAAAGACGAAGACATTTATCGGGCTTCGCACAAATGATATAGGAAGAACCTGTACAGTTCTTGAGGGAAGTCTTGGAATCAGGAACTATAAGGTGAGTCCTGAAAATGAGATAATGATATATGAAAGACTAGAAGACCTGGAGCGTATTTCTAGTATAGTCACTCAGAATAATCTGACCATCACCAAGATTAATGTCGAGGGTGAAAGCCTTGAAGATTATTATATCGGAAAGGTAGGTGATCAGAATGAATAAACTTATTAGAGCTGAGTTTTACAGACTGCGTCATACAGGACACCTGTTCTGGTATGCAATACTTTTACCTATGTTATTCATTTTTATGCCATATATTCTATGTATGGATCAAATGGATAAACCTCTGGATGAGTTAATCGAATCCCTTGGAACCATGTGTGTACTTGTTTATAACTTCTTTCCAGCTCTGGTTGCCGGTTTCGCAGGACAGCTTTTCAATAAAGGCAAGCTAGGATATTATGAAGTAATTGCAGGTAACAAACCGTCTCATATAATCATGAGTAAGATATTCTCGGATGGAGTATTTTTCTCGGTGATCTACACGGTGTGTGTTTCTGCATTCTATGTATTCTTAGGAATTAAAAATGGAGTCGGAACTATGACTCATCCATTTATCAGACTTGGACTTTTTGCAGTGGTTATGACGCATCTGGTAGTATCAAGTATTATGATCATGATGGCATCGAAGAAGACTGTATCAGCAGTTGTTCTTACATATATGAGGTTTATGGTTTTTGATATAGCATTTATGCCAGCTCTGGCTTTTGTATTCACAAAGCTTGGACTTGAAGGTGTTGCAACTCATTTAGGATATATGATTGTTTTTAATCAGTTGGAAATGACGGCTTTGGGATCAATTGATTTAACTACTATATTACATATTATCCTTGGTTTCATAGGTGAGTTTATCTTATGGTATATAGTGGTATATAGAGGAATAAAGAAGAAAAAGTTTTCATAGTAGTATCTAGAGAAGGATATATATGGACTATAGATTTTTATGGATTCTGGTAGCGGTTTTGCTTCTAATAATTGTAGGACTGCTGCTCAGAATGAATCTTTATAAGAAACAGCTTCATTCATTTACAGAGCAGCTGAGATTTTTTCGCAAAGAAAAAAAGGATGGTCTAATAAGTGTTGAGAGTTTTGGCAAGGATTATATAGATCTTGCGAAGGAGCTTCAGCAGTTTGTAGATGAGGAACAAGAGTTAATAGAACAGTCTGAAAAGGACCGGCAATCAGTGAAACATATGGTTGCCGGTATTTCCCATGATTTCAGAACTCCGCTTACATCTGCTATGGGATATATCCAGCTGGCAGAGAAGGATGAGACAGTGTCAGAGAAAACTGCGGCGAGTCTTAGAAAGGCTTATGATAAGACGAAATATCTAAAGGAACTTTCGGATGAATTCTTCGCACTATCTGTAATGGAGAATCGTTCTGAGGAAGAGCTGACGGAGCTCAGCTTCAAAAAGCTTTTCGAAAATATTACCTTAGAACAGTACGACTGGACTGTTAAGTCAGGTATAAGTTTTGAAGCTGATATCACAGATGATCCTTGTATGATGCAGGCCTCTGAAGTAGATATGACAAGGCTTCTCATCAATCTATATTCTAACGCAAAGAAGTATTCGAAGAGTAAGATAAGAGTGGCTCTTAGACAGAGTGAATCAGAGATATCATTTAACATAGATAATGATCTTGAAGAAGGGGCGTCGATTGACGAGAGGCGTGTGTTCGAGCCTTTCCACAGAGAGTATGTGGGCGAGCAGGGCGGTAACGGACTCGGGCTATATGTAACCAAGAGGATTGTTGAAAATTATGGTGGTATAATATCTGCAGAGAAAGACGAAAATATATTTAGTATAAAGATAACATTTAAGCGAGGGAAGACAAATGAGTAAAGAATATGCTGAGAAAATATTAGAGCTTATAGATAAGTCACCGACTGCATTTCACGTTGTAGAAAATGCCAAGGCTATCCTGGACTCACAGGGTTTTACAGGTCTTAAGGAATCAGATGTATGGAATCTTGCGGCAGGTGGAAAGTACTATGTGACGAGAAATGATTCTTCTATCATAGCATTTCAGATTCCGAAGAAAGACTATGCAGGATTCAGGATCATCGCAAGTCATTCCGATTCTCCATGTCCTAAGCTCAAGGAAGATTATGAGATGGATAAGTGTGGATATGTTAGATTAAATGTTGAAAAGTACGGTGGAATGCTACTGGCTCCGTGGTTTGATCGACCACTTTCAGTTGCTGGTAGAATACTAGTTAAAGATAAGAAGGAAGCGTCGGGAATAAAATCTCTGCTCGTTAATCTGGATAAAGATATAGCGGTTATTCCTTCTCTTGCGATACATATGAATCGAGAAGCTAATTCAGGTTATTCCTACAGTTTTCAGAAGGATATGCTTCCTATCGTCAGTACTTCAGGCGACTCAGAAGATAGTAAGTATCGAAATGCTACTATCATGTCACTGATAGCAGAAGCAGCGGGAGTAAAGACAGAGAATATACTTGGAAATGACCTCTTCTTATATATCAGTGAGAAGGGAAAAGTCTGGGGCGTAAGAGATGAGTTTATAGGTTCTTCCAGACTGGACGATCAGAGTTGCGTATGGTGCACACTGGATGGCTTTATAGATGCTGCAAAGTGCGAGGACAGAGAGGCTAAGGACTATGTAAGCATGCTATGTGTTTTCGATAACGAAGAGGTTGGTTCAAGGACAAAGCAGGGAGCGGACTCTAACTTCCTGGAGAATCTGATAGCTAGAATAAATGATAATCTTGGCAGAAGCAGAGAAGAGTATTATACTGCGTATGCAAACAGTTTTATGATATCTGCAGATAATGCACATGCTCTTCATCCTGCACATGCAGATAAGTACGACCCAGTCCAGAGTCCGAAGATGAACGAAGGAATCGTGCTTAAGTTCAGCGCAAGACAGAGCTATACTACAGATGCGGTATCAGCTGCATTTGTGAAGAAACTATGTGAGGATGCAGATATTCCATATCAGATATTTGTGAATCATTCAGATGAACCAGGTGGAAGTACTCTTGGTAATATATCTAACTCGCATGTGTCTATCAACACAGCAGATATAGGACTTCCTCAGCTTGCCATGCATTCTTCCTACGAGACTGCAGGTGTAGAGGATATAGATTCACTAAGAGGTTTTGCAAAAGTATTTTATAATGCATAGTATGAAGAAGTATCATCATGCAGCTTATCCCCTCCTCCCAGCAGGAAATCCTCCCCAGGATTTCCTGCTTTTTCCATTTACGACTAATTTTATTCCATTCACAACAGATATACATCTCGAGAAGAGATAATAATGTAATATTCAATCGTTCTAATAAAATAAGTAGGATGGTGAAGGAGGAGTAAATGAAAAAGAAGAAACTTTTATCTGTCATATGCGCAGTGACTCTTACGATGTCGCTTACGGGATGCGGCTTCATGGAAATGCTGGGCGATATGGCAGGTTTTTCGAACAAATGGGTGGACTCGGATCTGATAGGTGTTGTTCCGGCAGATAAAGAGTTCAGCGAGAAGAATGATTTTGCCGCTGCGGTAAATCAAGATTGGAAGAATGAAATAGGAGATTCCCATAGAGGTACATTTCAGGATGTGCTTGATGCAGTTATCGAGAATGAGAAGCGAATGGTAACAGACGAATCTATTGAGGGCGAAACTGCAGAGTGTCTTAGAACCTACTACGAGCTTGCTTCTAATTGGGATGATAGAGCCGAGGATGGAGTAGAACCACTAAGGGCCTACATTGAGGATATTGAGTCCATAAGTAGTATGGATGAAATGTATGACTTCATAGCTGATCCTGTAAGGAACCCATTATTACTTGGCCCGATTTCAACTGGTACTGATTTTGTAATGCATTCAGAAAAATATAATGATAAATATACATTCTTCTTTACAATACCTGGCTTCAATGTGGATAGCCTAAACAGTAGTTCTGGTATTGAAGAGTACGAAAAGATGAATGAGAAGTCACAGTACATTCTAGGAAGGTTAGGATATAGCGAGAAAGAAGTTGAGACGAAGGTAGAGAACTCTGTTTCATGGGCTAAGAAGCTTTCTAGTTATGAAAATATGGAAACAGTTGATAAGATAGATGACGTTACATACACTCGTGAAAAAGTCATAAAGATGGCAGGCGACTTTCCTATGGAGAAGATCCTAGAAGGATGGGGCCTATCTAATATCTCATATATCGCTATCAGTCCAGATCTTACTAAAAAGCTTTCAACTGCTTGTAAGGAAAAAAATCTGGAGGATATCAAATCATTTCTTATAGTGAACTACTGCCTTACAGTCTCTGAATATCTGGATAGAGATACATATGATGAGATGGTTGAGCTAGATAAACCGAGACTTACAGAAGCAGAGGATACTGGAGAAACACCTGAACAGCTTGAGGATTATCTGATGTACCAGAATTATATCGCTCAGTCACCTATGGTTGGTGCAATGAATCAGGTATATGTAGAGAATTGTTTTGATGAAGGCGTAATAGACGAGCTTACAACCATTACCGAGGATATGCTCGCAGGCTTCGAGGATATATTTGCAAATGAGGAATGGCTTTCTGAAGAAGGAAAGAAGGCATGCATAGAGAAGCTGAAGGCTATCAACATTCATATAGCCGTTCAGGATTTTGATACTGTAGACTATGGAAAGCTGGATCTAAAGTCACACGAAGAAGGTGGAAGTTTCCTTGAAGCATACTTTGATTCTCTTAGATTTGAGTTGGATCATTTATCTTGGTTATCAGAGGAAAACTATGACAGAGACTACTGGGATCCACTGAATCAACAGCTTTCTACAACAGTTACAAATGCTATGTATAATGCTCAGACAAATGGAATATACATATTTGCTGGTATTCTAGAAGCACCTGTTTATTCAAAAGATATGACATACGAAGAGAAGCTCGGAGGACTCTTTAATATAGTAGGACATGAGATTACACATGGCTTTGATAGTAATGGTTCTCAGTATGATAAAGATGGATACAATAATCCTATTCTATCAGATGATGATCTAGAGAAGTTTAATGATAAAACTGGTTTGGTTGGGGCATACTATACGTCGCAGTCTCCATTTACGGGAGCGGGTATGATTCTTGGACCACAGGTTGCAGCTGAAGCTACAGCCGATATGGGTGGAATAAGAGCAACCCTTCATCTTGCAGAAAAGAAAGAGGACTTTGACTATGATCTATACTTCAGAACATATGCAACAATATGGAGAACTAATGTTTCGGTAGAAGCGGAAAAGAAAAGTATAGAGAGTGATCCTCATCCGCTAGCATTTTACCGTATCAATGTAGGCCTTCAGCAGTTTGAAGAGTTCTATGATACTTACGGAATTAAAGAAGGCGATGGAATGTATCTCGCACCAGAGACTCGAATAAAAGTATGGTAGGAAAGGAATAGAAAATGAGTGAAGCAGTTATAAAGTTAGATAATGTAAAAAAGGCCTATGGTAACCATGAAGTACTGAGTGGTGTCAATATGCAGGTTAACAAAGGTGATATATATGGACTGATTGGTCGAAATGGAGCTGGTAAAACTACTATCTTCAAGATGATACTAGGATTATCAGAAGTAAATGATGGCTCCGTATCTATAGATGGTTCAACAAGTGATAAGGAGCTCTATGCTAACCGTTCAAAGATCGGATTCTTAGTTGGTACAAGATTCTATGGATATCTCAATGCACGTAATAACCTTCGTTATGCAGCAACCTTGAAGGGAATCCCTAAGAAGAAGCAGAAGGAAGAGATAGAGAGGGTTCTGGAGATTGTTGGACTTAAGGATGAGAAGAAAGCGGTTAAGAAATATTCACTTGGTATGGGACAGAGACTTGGTATCGCAAGTGCCATCCTTGGTAACCCTGAGATACTTATTCTGGATGAGCCTACAAATGGTCTGGATCCTCAGGGAATCGCAGATATCAGACATCTGATACAGAGACTTAGAGATGAGTACGGTATGACTGTAATCGTATCAAGTCATATTCTGGCAGAGCTGGAGAATACTGCTGACAGATTCGGAATAGTTAATGATGGTGTTGTTGTAAAGGAAATCACACAGCAGGATCTTCAGGAGACACAGCCAGTAGTTGAGATAGCAGTTGAAGATGCAGAGCAGGCAAAGCGAGTACTTGAAGAAAATGGTATCGAGGTTTTACGTGAAGTGGTTGAGAAGTCTTCTCTTGAAGATTTCTACTTCCGCATAATCGGAGGTTCAGAAGAATGAGAAATGTAATACGTGCGGATCTAGGAAGAATAATTCGCAAACCATCTTTCCTTGTGATAATAGTATTAACACTAATTTTTCTTGCAACAAGAAAGACAGCAGATGTAGCTGAAGAACAGATAGAATATATAAAGGAATACTTTAATACATTACTTCTCTTTGCTGTAAGTATCCCAGTTTTTCTAAGTATATATACTGATGATATTAATAGTGGAAGTGTTATAAACCTTATAGGTAAGGGTTTATCTCGTAAGAAGGTCATCCTGTCAAAACTTATTGATGTTACAGTTGTGCTTACTGCATATTACTCAGTTGCATATATAGTTGCACTTATTAAGAACATGACAGCAGGAATAGCTATTACACCTAAGCAGAATATGTTACTACTTGTATATACTTTATTCTGTGTATTAAGAGGAGTTGGTTTCTTCTCTGTAGCGTCATTAATAGCCTTTGTATTCTGGAGTCCAAGCGGCGGTATGACTGCTATGCTTGTTCTGCTAGCAGTTTCAAGAATGACACTTATGATTCTTCAGAAAAAGTTTACCATTCCAATCTATGATTATAGTTTTGATGGATTACTAGATAAGTCTTATTCCAAGTTTGCACTCGGAAACTTTGGATGGCATATAATCCCTGCGATAGTCATATACATCGGTGGTGTGGTGCTCATAACGGCATTACTATTTAAGAAGAAGGAGATAGATCTATGAGAAATCTTATAAAGGCAGATATGCAGAGAATACTTAGGAAGAAGTCAATCTGGGTGGCGCTTATACTCATGATAGCAATTGTTATCGGAGATATTTTCTATACGATTAATACTTCTGCAGATAAGAATCTAGCATTTGCAGTAGGAGCTTCAGAGAGTTTCTATTTCCTTGGACTCGTAGTTGGTATTATACTTGTATTAAATGTATATGCTGATGATATCAAGTCAACATCATACATAAATGTAGTTGGTCAAGGTATTAGTAGAGTAAAGTATATAATAACCAAGTATCTTGATGCCATGATTCTACTTGTCGCAATGTATGTCCTTGCATGCGTTCTTATCTTTGGACTTAAGGTAGGACTAGGAGTTCAGTTATCCTCTCTAGAGATGAGATATATGTGGTGTAATTTATTATGTGAGATAATACCTGTTGCAGCAAGTATCTCCATTGCATCACTGATCTACTTCCAGACAGGAAATAATGCATTAGGAATGCTTGGTTATCTAGGTATTGATCTTGTCATTCCTGTAGCCATAGAATTTATAAAAACAAATCCTACTGTGGTAAAGTATCACCTGGACAGAATCTATCTTACAGATGTATGTTCTTCAATGCTTGATGATTTAGTAATGAGACAGACAGGAGCAGGACTTCTCAAACTCATCCTAGTCATAGCAGTATATGTAGTTGCAGCTATAGTTGATACTATAATTCTCTTTAGAAAGAAAGAGTTAGACTTTTAAGAATAATTAGAAAGAATATTCGGTATTCTAATCAGAAGAGAAAGTCAGATCTGTAAAAGTTCTGGCTTTTTCTATACCTAAAATATAGTTGACAAATGCAACTAATGATATTATCATCTATCAAAACAGGAGGTGCTGGTATGGATAAAGTAAAACAATTTCGTGAATATACAAGAGAGCTAGAGTGCCATCTAGATAATATTAATCATAATGATTGCTGTACATGCAATGTCAATAAATCTGAATGCTTCCTTATAGTTGAGATAGGAAGACAGCCTGGAATATGCATCAAGGATCTTGCCCAGATATTAAAGCTCGATAAAAGCGGAGTTAGTCGAAGTGTCGAAGAACTTGTAAAAAAAGGATATATCTTAAGACAGCCATCCGAGAAGGACCGCCGAAGTGTAGTATTAACACTTACCAAGAGCGGGGAAGAAAGATATAACAAGATAGAAGCTGATATGTACACTGAGTTCAAAAAGGTCTTCTCAAAAATCAAAAAGAGTGACCAGGATAAAGTGCTGGAAGCTTTAAGAATATATAACGAAGCTTGCAGAATGGTAGAGGAGGATTAGATTATGACACATAAAGAAAAAGCCCTAAAGCTATTTAACGAAAAGAATCTATGTTCGCAGGCTGTCCTTGCAGCATTTGCTGAGGAATGTGGTCTCACCGAAGAGCAGGCTTTAAAAGTATCCGCCTGTTTTGGTACAGGAATGAGACAGGGAGAAGTTTGTGGAGCATGTACAGGTGCCCTTATGGTATTAGGCTGCCTCTATGGTGAGCATGGTACGGGTGACTTGGAAAAGTGTGTAAGAGCAAATGAAGTTAACGATGAAATGATGAGAAGATTTGCAGAAAAGTCAGGTTCCTATATATGCAACGAATTACTTGGATGTGATGTAAGAACCGAAGAAGGAATAAAGTATGCCCTGGAGCAGAAGTTATTCACGGATTTCTGTCCTAAAATGGTTGCAAATGCAGTAGATATTATAGAGGAAATGATTGAGGAGAGAGAAAGCCATGGAAAGTAGTTTAATTATTCGCAAGGTGAAACCTGAAGATGCAGAAAGATTAGTTGATATATATTCATATTATGTTGAGAAAACGGCTGTATCCTTTGAGTACGAGGTCCCATCTGTAGAAGAATTTAAGAAAAGAATAAAACATATCACTGAAAAGTTTCCGTATCTTGTGTGTGAGAAAGATGGAGAGATAATCGGATATGTATATGCGAGTGAGTATAGTTCCAGAGAAGCCTACTCATGGACTGTAGGTACTTCGATATATATTGATAAAGAATGCCGCAGACAGGGCGCAGGTTCTCTGCTTTACAGGGAGCTGGAAAACGAGCTAAGAAAGATTGGAATCATTAATCTCCTGGCTGGTGTAGCATATTCCGCTCAGGAAGATGAATACCTATCCCACGATAGCTTTCTATTCCATGAAAAAGAAGGCTACAAGAAGGTGGCTCATATGGAAGAGGTAGGAAAGAAGTTTGATAGATGGTATGATCTTATCTGGATGCAGAAGAAGATATAAATGAAGAAGACATTTAGGGGGGATTGCTGTGAAAGTTTTAGTTTATAATGGAGCGCTCAATGAGAAACATATTCAGGAAATTGAGGAGGCTTCCAAGAAGGCAGGTGTGGAGCTTTGCTTTACATCTTCCGAAAATGATATTCCAGAAGGCTTTGAAGATTCGGAAGTTGTTTATGGTTATGGAATGAATCTTGTTAATGCAGACAAGATACGAGGTAATAAAAATCTTAAATGGATCAGTATGATTTCTGCGGGAATTGATTACGCGTTAAAGCCTGGATTCTTTGCAAATGAAAATGTAATTATTACGAATTCTTCAGGAACTTATGGAGTGACAATAGCTGAGCATATAATCGCAGTATCGCTTATGATGATGAGAAAACTTACACTGACTTATGCCTCGTCTTTGCAGGGAGAGTGGGGAAGTTTATCAATGCAGAAATCGCTCAAGGATTGTCATATTACAGTTCTGGGAACGGGGGATATTGGAACCTGTTTTGCAAAAAGGGTAAAAGCATTTGAACCTGCGGAGATTATAGGAGTATCCAGATCTGGCAAGAACCAAGATCCAGTGTATGATAAAATGTATTCAGTTGATCAATTGGATGAGGTGCTTCCTGGAACAGAGCTACTCGTAATGAGTCTTCCGGGAACGACTGAAACTGAAGGGATTCTGTCCAGGGAAAGAATTTCTCTATTACCAGAAGGTGCTTATGTTGTAAATGTAGGTAGAGGTTCTGCTATAGATTATGATGCATTGATGGAGAGCCTTAATAGTGAGAGGCTTGGAGGAGCTGCTCTGGATGTTTTCAAGGTAGAACCACTACCTGAAGATAGCCCGCTTTGGACAACTAAGAATATACTGATCACACCGCATTCAGCAGGAAATCTGACACTCGACTATACACGTGATAAGAATGTTCATCAGTTTTGTGAGAATCTTATGAATTATGTTGAGAGTAAACCATTGCAGCATGTGGTGGATAAGGTACAAGGATATTAAAACTATAACACAAGAATAGGATTTAAAAATATTATGAATAATCATTTAGAAAAATTTATAGATAAGCAGAAAGTGAGCTTTGTTACTTCAGTAGATGAGGAAGGATTTCCGAATATTAAGGCTATGCTAAAACCTCGAAAGAGAAATGGTTTAAAGGAATTTTATTTTTCTACGAATACATCTTCTTTGAGGGTTAAGCAGTTTCGGGATAATCCAAATGCCAGCATATATTTCTATCATAAGGGCTTGATCAAATATGAGGGCGTCATGTTAATTGGAACCATGGAAGTTCTGACAGATCAGGAAACAAAGAATATGATCTGGAGAAGAGGAGATACCATGTTCTACAAGAAGGGTGTGACTGATCCAGATTACTGCGTTCTCAAGTTTACCGCAATAAAGGGAAGATATTACTGCGACCTAAAGACAGAAGATTTTATTTGTGAGGATTAATAAAATGAACTTTCCAGAATTTATGTTTAGAAAAGAAAATATGATACCTGCTGATCAGCAGAATACGCCGGATATAGAAGGCTACTATTATACAGCAAATGACGGAAGCCAGATGGCATTTTGGATATATAAGGCTGACAGAGTATCTAAGGAACATACTCACGATTATGACGAATATATGCTCTGTGTAGAAGGAGAATATATCGTAACTATAGATGGAAAAGAATATGTACTACATGCCGGTGATGAGCTCTTCATTCCAAAGGGCAGCCTGCAGGGCGGAAGAGTAAAGGCTGGCACGAGATCTATACATGCCTTCGGTGGACAAAGGGTGAAGGGTTGATATTGAAGAGGTAAATGATTCAATGAGTAAGAATGTTGAAAGAATTATATCCGGTGCAACCACTGCATTTATTGATTCAACCAATAAATCAAGTATTGTTCTATAGACAAGCCAAATTATCATAACATAATAATACAGGAGGTAATGAAACCAGATCTACGACTAGGGTAGGTCTGGTTCTTATTATATAAGTGAAATAATAGTGTTAATATAATTGACCAATTGTATAAATACTGATATCATATACATAACGCAACGCGTCATACAATTTGATTGGAGATAATAATGAACAGAGGAAGCCAGATAAAAGAATTAAGAGAAAAAATGGGAATGAATCGAAGAGAGTTTTGTGATTATTATGGTATTCCATACAGAACGGTTCAAGATTGGGAAGCGGGGAAGAGAGAATTACCAGATTATCTACTTAGATTAATTATTTATAGAGCGGAAATCGAGCATGCTATTAAAGGTGAATCAAGATTATCCATTGATGATAATACATCAAGTTTGGACACATAAAATGATTTTTTGTTTCGTGAAGTCGCATTTTGCGACTTCACGAGAAAGGATGGATTATGGCTGATAGTAAAAATGTAAAAAAGAATAGTATGATTACGGTGAGCTTAGATTCTAAAGATATAAAAAATTTAATATATGTTATACGCGGACAACAAGTAATGTTAGATAGTGATCTTGCTATGCTCTACCAAGTTGAAACAAAAGTGTTTAATCAGGCAGTTAGAAGAAATATTGATCGATTTCCCGATAACTTTCGTTTTCAATTGACAAAAGAAGAGTACGATGATTTGAGGTCACAAATTGTGACCTCAAATGGAAGTGGTGGCAGAAGATATAGACCATATATGTTTACCGAACAAGGCATAGCAATGCTTTCTGGAATTCTTAGAAGTGATATAGCAATTCAAGTATCGATACGTATCATGAATTCATTTGTTGAAATGAGACGTTTTATAGCTAATAATGCATTGCTATTTGAAAAAGTTAGTAATATTGAATTAAAACAACTCGAATATCAAAAATCTACTGATGAAAAATTTGATAAGGTGTTTCAGTATATTGAAAACCATGCCGAATCAGAACAGAAGATATTTTTTGACGGTCAAATATATGATGCTTTTAGTTTAATTGTTTCGATAATTCAAAAAGCACAGCGTGAAATAGTATTAATTGATAGCTATGTGGATATTGATACTTTAAATATATTATCCAAGAAAAATACTGGAGTGGATGTAAAAATAATAACATTTTCTAATGCAAGATTATCAAATACTGATATAACAAATTTCAATGCTCAGTACCCAAACCTTATAGTTAAGAGATCTCAGGTATTTCATGACAGGTTTATTATTTTGGACAGTTCTACAGTATATCACATAGGTGCCTCTATTAAAGATGCAGGTAAAAAGTGTTTTGGTATCTCAATGATTCAGGATCAGGGAATAGTGACAGATTTATTAACTCGGTTACAATCTGTATAATACGATGTTTTTTTATGTGTATAATTGAAAATTCAGTATTTAAGTATCAAAAGAATGGAGGAAATGGAATTGTCAGAAAAAGTTAATGAGCTCGTACCGGTTGAAATTACAGTAGATTCATTAAAGAAAAACATCTATGAGATACGTGGCAAAAAAGTAATGTTGGATAGAGACCTTGCTCAAATATATGGATATGAAACAAAGAACTTCAACAGATAGGTGAAAAATAATAAAGAAAAGTTCATTGGTGACGATTTCATGTTTCAACTAAATGAAGAAGATATAGATGAACTTTCAAGGTGCAAAAATTTCACCTTGAAAGATGGAACATGACGAGGAAAAAATCTTAAATATATGCCGTATGCTTTCACTGAACAAGGTATTTATATGCTAATGACTGTATTAAAGGGAGAGTTAGCAACTCATCAAAGTAGGGAATTAGTAAAAGCATTTAAGGGATAAGAATAATGGATATAGCAAGATGGCTTAACGATTCGCAATAATACAATAATATTAAAAATGCGAAATAAAAAACTTGACGGCTTATAGAAAGACAAGAGGACTAACAATGGATATATCAAAATCGGACTTAAAGAAATTCAGAAATAATATAGGCAAGTGGCAGGAATTATACATGGAGAAACTATGTAAAGAATACGTTGATTTGTTACAATCAGATAACCTACCTTCTGAAAAATTCTGGGAACTAGAAGAAAGAATAAAAGCCGATAAGAAACGTCCGGGTGTTATGGTTTCTATTGGAAGAGATGAACTGATATATGATATTGTAGGGCTGATAAAAGATGAGGCTATAACATTTGAAGACTTGGATGAGTTCAGTGATGAGTTAAGAGATAGAGTTCAAAAGATATTATCTATGTAGGGGATTGAAAGGCTAAACATGGATTATATAGAAAAAATTAAATCCGGTGCAACGACTGCATTCATCGATTCAACAAATAAATCCAGTGCTGCATACAAACCGGAATTCATATCAAATGATCATACAAATGGAGTAAAGGTGCTTACATCTATCGAGGATGAGCTTCGCAGATGTGACGCCTTTACTTTTAGTGTTGCTTTCATAACTCTAGGTGGTATTACGCCAATGCTTCAAACTCTTCAAGAGTTAGAAAGAAAAGGAATTCCGGGACGAATCCTGACAACAGACTACAATAATTTCACAGATCCGAAGGCACTAGATAAACTTGATAGTTTTAAAAATATAGAACTCCGTATGTATCAGGTGCAGAGCGGAGAAAATATAGGATTCCATACAAAGGGATATATTTTCAAAAAGGACGAGACTTATACATTTATTATCGGCAGTGCAAATATGACCGATAGAGCTCTGGCTGTTAACAAAGAATGGAATACAAAACTTGTTTCTACCGAAGAGGGTGAAATGTATAAGAATATCACTGCAGAGTTTAACAAGCTTTGGAGTGATGCGAATCATACAAGGTCTTATGATGAGTTTATTGATGAATATCGTATAAGATATGAAACTATCAAGAGGCAGAAGAAGATAGCTCTTCAAAACCTTGTCCCTGATATGACGTATAATGATGGCGAGAAAAACGGTCAAGTTGTATCTTTTGAACAGTATAAATTGGCTCCAAACTCAATGCAGGTGGGCTTTATCAATAATTTAAGGGCTCTGATAGAGCGTGGTGAGACTAAAGCACTCCTGGTCTCAGCAACTGGGTAATATGTCATAATAGGGACAAAGTCGTGGAAGCCTTATAAATAGGGTGCTCCTAGACTTTGTCCTTTTTCAAAAAAGCGTCTTTTCTGATTTTTAAGGGATATTTTCTTCAAATATAGTTATATAGACAGGCCTGATTATCATAACAAAATAATACAGGAGGTAGTGCAACCAGATCTAAGACTAGGGTATGTCTGGTTAATTTTGTGGAATTAAAACTTCTTTATTAGAAATGAGTGTGATATGATGAAAATAGTTATTTTATGGGGAGGATATCACTATGGAGGTTGCATTTGAGAGTCTAGACACTGCGGATTTGATGATTGATTGCATATACAAGGGTGGTAAGACTAGCGATATGTCTTCAGAACCATTTCATAAGTTGATACCAAGATGTGAAAATGCTGGAGGCTTTAGAAAAAAGCTTAGAGAAGATGGTTCCGGTAGATATGCGTATGTAATTTTATATACATCGATGGAAGAACTGGAATGGCCGGACTATCTTGATGAAGAAACAGGTATATTTAGATATTACGGTGACAATCGTCATCCAGGACGAGAAATAACTGATACAAAGAAAAAGGGTAATAAAATCCTTGAAGATACATTTTCACTCCTCAACGATGGAACACATCTTGATGATATTCCACCATTCCTTGTGTTCAAGAAAACGGGTAATGGAAGGGATGTTCAGTTCCTTGGACTTGCTGCTCCGGGTAATCCGAAGATATCTCCTGATAGAGACTTAGTTGCTTTTTGGAGAACTGTTAATGGCAAGAGATTTCAAAACTATGAATCATATTTTACTATCTTAGATACTGGTTCAGAGGCAATACCAAGAAAATGGATTGAGTCTTTGATTTATGATCATGAAAACAGCTTACAATATGCACCTGCTGCCTGGAAAAGATTTGTAAAATATGGAAGAGATGGTATATCACCTCTTAAAGCTAGTAGAATATTTAAAATACCTTCAAAGTATGATCAGCTGCAGAGTGATATAGAAGGAAATAGATGCCTTGACCTTATTAGAAGCCATTATAAAGACAATCCATATGGTTTTGAGGCATGTGCAGTAAATATCATAGAGAAGATGGATCCGAATTTTGTGGACTTCTCTTTGACAAGACCATGGAGAGATGGTGGAAGAGATGCTATAGGTCATTATGCTATCAGTCAAGGAGGAAAGAGTAATCATCCATTAAAGATTGATTGTGCGATTGAAGCTAAATGTTACTCTCCAGATGATTCAGTAAAAGTAAAACAAATGTCGAGACTTATTTCAAGAATAAGATATAGACAATTTGGAGTATTGATAACAACAAGTTATGTTGCTGATCAGGCTTATAAGGAAGTTGTAGAAGATGGTCATCCTATACTTATAGTAACTGCATCTGATATTGCAGCTGTCCTTCGAGCAAATTCTATTAATTCAAATGATGTTGAAGAGTGGATGAAACATATTGATTCAACGACATCGAGATTAGAGGCTTATTATTCCGCATTTGTAAATATGAGAAGGCAGTGATTATCTATGAAGAAGGAACCTAGATTTCATGGCGAGGTTTCAGAAAAAAGCCATAAGAACATGAGTCGTATACGTGGAAAAGATACAAGTATTGAACTTGCTTTGCGAAAGGCTCTATGGGCAAAAGGATATAGATACAGAAAAAACTATAAAGGTCTTCCGGGTTCACCCGATATAGCGTTGACCCAATATAAGATAGCTATCTTTTGTGATAGTGAATTTTTTCATGGCAAAGATTGGGATTCATTAAAGGCTAAGTTAGAAAAAGGTAAGAACCCTGGATATTGGATAAAGAAGATAGAAAGAAATATTGAACGAGACCGGGACAAAGATAAAAAACTAGAAATGGAAGGATGGACAGTAATTCATTTCTGGGGCAAGGATATTCTCAAGAATACAGATGAATGTATAAAGGTAATTGAAGAAACTATATTTGATATAAATATGGCAGGATTAGATCAAGGTGATGAATATGAATAACACTACTGATTATGATAGGAAAAATCCTCAGTCTATTGAGGCATATGCACAGAAGCTGATAGGAAAAACCTTTGCAGAAGTAGTTGCGGGAGACAGTATATCTCGAGATGAGGTTCATTCGTCTGCTACATATATTACATCGCATGAAGACAAAAATTATAAAGGTAGTCTTGGAACATTAGTTGAAGAAAAATTCTTTCATTATGCAGCTAATAGCGACTCACGACCAGATTTTCATGAAGCTGGAGTTGAGTTGAAGGTCTCTCCATATAAGATTAATTCTGATGGGTCCATTGTTGCTAAAGAACGTTTGATTTTAACGATGATTGACTATTTTTCAGTTGTAAACGAAGATTTTGAAGATAGTCATTTGTGGAGAAAATGTAGACTTATTTTACTCATATATTATTTGTATAAAAAAGAGATAACAAATAAGTTGTATTATCAGATTGATTTTGCGAAGCTATTTTCTCCTCCCGAACAAGATAAAAAAATAATCATGAATGATTTTTATACAATACGGAACAAAATCGCTGCAGGTAAAGCTCATGAGTTATCAGAAGGTGATACGCTGTATCTTGGTGCAGCTACTAAGGCACAAACTTCAAAAGACAGGAGAAAACAGCCATATAGTACTGAGTTGGCAAAACCTAGAGCATTTTCTTTTAAGAATGCATATATGACATATGTATTAAATTCGTATATTATTCCTGGTGCAACCACATATGAATCTATTCTAACTAATGAAATTGTAGATGACTTTGAATCTTATGTTATTAATATGATAAATCTTCATAGAGACAAAAGTGTTTCTGAATTATGTATGCAATATGATATTGACGCTTCAAAGAAGCCTAAAAATCTAGAAGCGTTACTTGCATATAAAATGTTAGGAATCAAGGGAAATAAAGCCGAAGAATTTGTAAAAGCAAACATTGTTGTAAAGATAATAAGAATTGGGAACAATGATAAGATTAAGGAGCATATGTCATTTCCTACGTTCCAGTTTAAAGAGCTTATAAAAGAAACCTGGGAAGATTCGACATTTGGAAATTATTTAAGAGATACCAGATTCTTCTTTGTCGTATTTAAGGCAGATTCAAAAGGCGAGTTTAGAGTAAGAGGAGGTCAATTCTGGAATATTCCATATGATGACTTAGAAGGTGATGTTAAGGATGTATGGGAAGAAACAAAAAGAGTTATTTTGGATGGGCTCGAAATTAAAGAGGAAAATGGAAAAAGATTGAACAATTTTCCAAAACAAAAGGATCATTGGGTAAGTCATGTGAGACCACATGCTAGGAATTCTGAGGATACTTATGATTTACCAGATGGAAGAAAATATACTAAACAATGTTTTTGGTTAAACAACAGCTATATTTATTCGCAGCTTGATGATGCATTAAAATGATATTTGAGTGGTGTATCGTTTATGATACACCACTTTTTTTAGTATTATAGAGCGTCATGAAAAAAACAAATTATCTGTTAATCTGAACGCTTAATTATGGTAAAATACTAAAAGATTTATTCGTTAAGGGGATATATGTTAAATGAAGAAAACAGTATGTGAATTATTCGCTGGAGTTGGGGGCTTTCGATGTGGACTGAATCATATAAAGAATGTTGAAGACTGTAAGAAAACTGAGAAGTGGAAAACGGTCTGGTTTAGTCAATGGGAACCTGCAGAGAAGAGTACCCAGTATGCTCATGATTGTTATGTTTATCATTTTGGTACATCTTTAGATTTAGAGGGAAATGATACTACAAATATGAATATTGAAGATGTTGATAAGAGTAAGATTCCAGATTTTAACCTGTTGGTAGGAGGCTTTCCATGTCAGGATTATTCCGTTGCATCTTCACTTGCCACATCAAAGGGCTTGGAAGGGAAAAAAGGTATCCTTTGGTGGTCAATCAGAGAGGTTCTGGAGGAAAAGAAACCACCATTTGTCCTGCTAGAAAATGTTGATAGACTGTTGAAGAGTCCAGCAAGTCAGCGCGGTCGTGATTTTGGAATCATGTTAGCTTGCTTTAGAGATGAAGGCTATACTGTTGAATGGCGAGTTATAAATGCTGCAGAGTATGGCTATCAGCAGCGAAGAAGAAGAACCTATATCTTTGCATATAAGAATGACACTAAGTATGCTCAGAGAATTGTAAAAGAATGCAAGTATGTGTTTAGCAAGGATCCAGAAGATAACAGAAATGGTATAGCTGATATTATTCTTAGAGAAGGATTTTTTGCTAAAACATTTGGTGTTGACACGCTTGATTCCAAACTATTAAAGATAACAGAAATACCATATGGCTTAGGGGATTTGTCTGAAACATTCAAATTTGATTTTCAGAATTCAGGTGTTATGAAGGACGGTTTTGCATATACAGTAAAAACAGTACCTTCATACGATGGTTCAGTTATCACGCTTGGAGATATAATGGAAACTGAAGATACAGACGTTGATGAAAAGTATTTTATTCCTAAGGAAAGATTATATTATACTATTCCGGAAGTTACACATAGTGATGAGTCCAGAGAGCGTTTAAGTAAGGAACAAAGACAGACCTGGCAGTATCTAAAGGGAGCTAAGAAACTTCCGAGAAAAGCAGCAAATGGTCACGAGTATATCTTTTCTGAAGGTGCAATCCCGATGATTGATGCATATGATAAACCAGCAAGAACAATGCTTACTTCGGAAGGTGGGTTTAGCAGGACTACTCATATTGTAAAAGATAAGAAGACAGGTGAGATTAGATTACTCACAGCGGAAGAGACGGAGAGAATCCAAGGATTTCCTACAGAACATACCAAGTATTGCTTGGTAGATGGCGATGTTGTTGAAATGCCGCTTAATAAGAGACGCTTTATGATGGGAAACGCTTTGGTAGTTAACCTTGTATGTCAAATGGAAGAGGAGTTATCAAATATTTTTGAAAAGGAATAATCTGCTGCGTATTAATTGATTAGTCACATAAAGCGGATTGAAGGTCTATATTATATGGAAGATTATTTTGTAAGAGAACTGGACTTGTCTTCAAGAACATTAAATTGTCTTTTAAAAAATGGTGTTACTACAATAAATGAATTAATGAACCTAAAAGAAGATGAATTGATTAAAATGAGAAATATGGGTGCAAAATCCGTAAAAGAAGTAATGGATATTCAAGAGCAATATAAGAATATTGAAATAGATGGCAAGCTAGAAGAAAAATCTGTTTTTCTTCATAAAAATCAAGATGAAATAGCTGTAGGTGAAATAAATAGCAATATACCAACTAATGCATTCATTTTTAAGGCATTTCCCGATTATACTAATCTTCCTATAAATAATCTTCTGTATAGAGATATAAATGGGGAATTACAAGATGATATCGCACTTGAGAAAACTGGTTTGTCTATTAGAATTGTAAATGCATTTAAAGCTAAGGGGATAGACAGTATTGATGCTATAGCCTTAATGGATAAGGATAGAGTGTTTAAGGTGAGAAATCTTGGCAGTAACAGTTTTAGAGAAATAATTGATTATTTAGGAATGAATACTGAAATTGTATTGTTCAATAATGAAGAAAAAAAACCTGTCGTAAACGCTGAAGCTGAACGTATATATAACTTGATAAATGATAATGTTTATCTGAATTATATTAATAGTAGCACCATAAAAAATAGTGTTATCAATAATATAAATACTTATATAATTCCTGAAGGATATTTAATAGAGAGTTTTGATGATATTATTGAAAATGAAGAAATAATTAATAAGATTTTTGTTCAAGAAAATGTAATAGATGAAATTTCTGTTTATTTAGACAGAGTTATTTCACAAAGTGTACAACCACAAACGAAACAATCAATGTATACATTATTTCCGGATTCTTCACTGGGGTTGAATCTATTACAAATGGCATTAGATTTGTTAGTGGAAAATGGGAAAGTATTATTAACAGATATTGGGTACGTAAAGGATAGAATTAAATTAGCTGAATGGATCGAATCTTTACCAGAGAAGGAAAAAATCATTATATCTTTGAGAACTTCTAAAAAAACATTAGAAGAATGTGGTAATACAATCGGTGTAACTCGTGAGAGGATTCGTCAGCTCGAGGCAAAAATACTAAAAAAAAGACCTCGACTATATGAGGATTATTATTCTAATTGGTTTATGCGATATGAATTTGATTTGGATTCATTTACTAGTATTTTCGATGAGAAAAGTGAAGTCTATTATTATTTAAATATAGCATATAAAAATGGTAATCAATCTCTTGAAGCGTTTTATAATGAGGATATTACAGCAGAATTATATAAAAGAATTAAAGCATATGAAATTAGAAATTGTCTTTTGATTAATGGGGAATATGTTCAAAACAATAGATATGATGTTCAAAAAAGTCTAATAAAATTATTCTGTTCTGAAGAGACTGTACGAGTTGAGGATTTTGTTAATAAATATAATGATTTTTTAGCTGATAATGGATATGATAAAAATGAAAAGCTGGATATCCCATCATCTCGGGCGTTAGAGCGGCGATTAGCAGACTGTGATTATGTATTGATGAGTAATCATCATAAGTTCAGATATAATCCAATTAATGAAATTGATGTGACTGAAATTATAGAACAGTTAAATCTATCAAAATACAAAGATGTTGAAATATCTACGTTAAAGATTTTTAACGATAATCATATGTTGATGGAAGATATAGATATTAGGGATGAATATGAACTGCATAATTTCTTGAAGAAAACTGAAAACGAATGGAATGACTCGGATAAACAGATAAAGTTAACGCGTATGCCTTTTATATCATTCGGAAATGCCGATAGGGATAAACAGGCAGAAGATTTACTGTTTCAAATTGCTCCTGTTTCTTATGATGAATTTGGTCAGTTTTATGAAATGGAATATGGAGTTAAAGCTGCAACGGCTTTAGCGAATATGACACAATCTATTTCGAAATATTATCATAATGGAACGTATGAAATTGATCAGCCTTTGCTCAACGAAGATGAATTCAAATTTTTGAAAACAAATCTTTTGAAGGATTTATATTTTATTGATGATGTAAAAAAAATGTATTCTGATCAATTTGGGGAAACGGGGTTATATAAAATTAATCCAAGAACTCTTAAAGAACTACACTTCAGGGTGTATGTTGATTATATTATCCGAGATTCGTATTCGTCAGCTTATGATTATTTTTGTAAATTGTTCCTAAGCAAAGAAGTATTTACCATTGATCAATTTGATAAAAGATTTATATATGTACAAACTGCAAATCAAGCAATTGAAGATTTGAGAAGTTCATATGACATTCTTGAGTATGAAGATATGAAGTTTATTACATTCAATAGGCTCAATTCAATTCATAAAGAGATAACAAAAGATACTTTTAGAAGATATGTATCTAAAGTTGATTTGTTCGTTTCAGATGATTTTTTTACACTTCATAGTTTGAAGATTGACGGATTGGATGATAATCTTCATGACATAGGGTTTGGTGAGTGGTTTAACGCAGCGATAGTAAAAAATTCTAGACAATATAGATTTATCAAAACAGGTTATAATATTGTGTTCTCAAAAACTAATAGTCAGTTTACTACAGTTGACTTTATTAGACATGTTTTAATTAAATTCAAAAAGATGAACATTTATGATTTTATTTCATACTTAAAGGATAATTATAATGTTAATATTCCTAAAGATAAAATTGTTTATTTGATTAAAGATTCAGGTATATATTATGATTCTATAATGGAAAAGATTTATTTAAACAAAGATGAGTACTATGAAGATATTTGAGAATAGAGGAGGATATATCAAATGGCATTATTGGTCGAAGGTATAGAAAATGGGACTGTACAATTAACAGAACAGGTGGTTAAACTGACCGTGGATGGTATTACAGATAATTATCCTGTATATAGAGTTAGACTTGAAAATCTGTTCTTTAATGATAGAAATGATAGGATTGCCACATGGATTAGTCAGTATAAGGCTGAAAAGGGAGAAGATAGTCTACATGATATATCGCGAGAAGAATATAATGATATAATCCAATCTTTTATTGAGAAAAGTAATCCTGAAAGGATAAAACAGACTCAGGAAAACATAAGACTGCTTAATCAACAGAAATATGGTGTGGTATTAAACGACGGAAGAATAATAGATGGAAATAGAAGGTTCTGTTGTCTTCGTAATCTTTCAAAAGATTCCGATAGTTATAGTTATTTTGAAACTGTAATTCTTGACAAAGACTATGAACATAATGCAAAACAGATAAAAATGCTCGAGCTCCAAATTCAAATAGGGTCAGAGGAACGTGTGGATTATGATCCTATAGATAGATTGGTAGGATTATACAGAGATATTGAAGAAAACAAGTTATTGACACTTGAAGAGTATGCACGAAGTACAAATCAAAAAAAGAATGTAGTTTTAAAAGAACTAGAAGTAGCTGAGCTAATAGTAGAGTTTTTGGAGGCTATAAAAGCGCCTAAACAATATTATATTGCTAGAGAATTACAGTTAGATGGACCAGTAAGAGAGTTGTATGCTGCATTAAAAAATATAAAAGATGACGATAAAAAACAATCGTTTAAATATATTGCGTTTAATAATCTTCTTATGCGTCCAGATGAAGATATGACTAGATTTATAAGAAATATGAAAGGAATCTCTAAGTCGATATACTTAGATGAGTTTATTGAAAAAGAAGAAGAGATAGCAGAAGAGACATTGGATAGTTTACCAGATGACGGAAAGGTTAACTCAGAAACAATTTCAACTATTAGGAAAGATGAAGATATAAAAGAAGAACTAAAAAGAACGATGACTGTGGTTGATAGTAAGGTCAGAGTGAAAGAGACTAGAGACAAACCAAATCAGATGTTGAAAAATGCAATAGACTCACTGGACTCAATTGATATAAACATTATTTCAAGATTAAATGATGAGCAACTTGAAGATATGAAATCCAATATAGATAGAATTGAAGAGTTAATAGATAGTTTGAAAGAGGCAGTTAATGTTTGAAAAACTGAAGCTGGAACCGGTGTATACATCGGATGATAACGATATACCAAAAGAATTCTATAATCCAACATTAAAATGTGCGGTGAAATATGATAGGACAAGTGCATATTTTTCAGCACGTGCATTATCAATGTATTCTGAGGGGCTAGAATTTTTTAGTGCGAAAAGGTGTAAATATCGATTAATCATCTCTCATGACATAGATGAAAAGACTTTTCTTGAGATAAAAAAAGGTTATGCATTAAGATCATCAATAGACTCAAAACTTCTTTGTTTGATGCAAGAGGATTTGTCGTTGAGAGATAAAATGAATCTTTCAAATCTAGCCTACTATATAGTTAATGGGACGGTAGAGATAAAAATTGCATTTAAGATTCCGGGTATATTTCATGATAAGTGTGGCTTAATGGAAGATGAGGACGGAAATGTTATTTGTTTTCGTGGTTCTAACAATGAAACTGAAGCCGCGGTGGATAAAAACTATGAGTCGTTTCAGCTTACATGTAGTTGGTTGGATTCCAATGGATTTTATTTAAGTGGTATTGATAAAAGCAAGAGAGAATTTGAAAAACTATGGAATAACCAAAAAGATGATATTGCTGTGATTCCAGCCGGCGAAGTTATACTTAAAGAATTGATTAAATATAACAAAGGTAAAGTGATTGTGGAAGAAATACTTTTAAAAGAGAATTCTGTTATCCTTGATTATGATAATGAATGTCTTGTTATGCAGATGAACATTCCGGATATAGAAGTGATTACGGGGAAAATTTTTTTTAAATCGAAATTAAAACATAAGATAGATAGAATAGAGAATAAAACTGCAATTTTTACAAGTGAATTAGTATATCCTGATTATATAAAGATAAATGAATTATTAAGTAAACGAATTCCTCAGTTGGGATATGAGTATTATGCTACTGAAAGACTTCTAGATTATATTAATCAAAGGAATTTATATATTGAAAAAAGAGCAAAGCTGGGCATTGAATTAAAAACGGATCCAGTAAGACTTGAAGATAGATATGAATTATTTAAAAAGACAGTTAATAATCAATTAGAACGTACATTACGTGAAAAACAAATGAAAGATGCTTTCTTTATGTTTGCGATGATGCGTTCAGGTAATTTTTCTGTTCCAGGATCCGGAAAAACTTCATCAGCGATAGCTGTTTTTAGTTTCTTGATGGCGAGAGGACTGGCAGATAAAATAGTAATGATAGGTCCTAAAAATGCTTTTGGATCATGGATAGATGAGTTTGAGGCTTGTTTTGGAAATAAGACTAAACTAAATTGTTTTAGTATACAAGATAAAAAATATGCTTCGCCAGAATCAAAAAGATCAGCATTAAAATATGATACTGGCAATTGTAATCTATTTTTGTTTAATTACGAGAGTATAGTTAATTATGTTGATGAAATAGAAAATCTAGTGTCAAGTAAGTGTCTGTTAGTGTTTGACGAAGTTCATAAAGTAAAAGCGGTGAATGGGCAAAGAGCGACTGCAGCTTTAGAAATATCGAAGTATGCTGTATATACAATAGCAATGACTGGTACACCAATCCCAAATTCATATATGGACTTATATAATTTGCTGCATATATTATACAACGATGAATATAAAGAGTTTTTTGGCTTTGATATTTCGTATTTGCGAGATCCTCTGCCTACTGATATTGATCATATAAATGACAAAATACAGCCGTTTTTCTGTAGAACTACAAAAAAAGAATTGTTAGTTCCTGATGCTAATGATGACATTATAAAAAGATTAAATGTAACAGCTGAAGAACAAAGATTATTTGAAGTTGTAAGAAAAAAATATCGAAATAATAAGCTTACACTTTTCATGAGAATATTACAATTAGAATCAAATCCTAAAATGCTACTTCAATCCCTTGATTTAAACGATTTTAGCGAGGTATTAGATATTGATAGAGATATTGATCAAATAGATATAGTTGATTATTCTATTGAGGTACACGATTTGATCGATTCTATTTGTTTGACTACTAAGAAAAGAGAATGTATTGGATTAGTTGACGAATTAGTAAAAGAAAAAAAGAAAGTTGTTATTTGGTGTATTTTTACTGATAGTATTAAAAGCCTTCAGGTTCTTCTTGAGGGGAAAGGGATAAAGTCTATTAGTGTTTTTGGTGAGATTGAGCTGAATGATCGTATTCAATTCATTGATGATTTTAAAAGTGGAAAATACGATGTTTTGATAACAAATCCCCATACTTTAGCAGAGTCGATTTCGCTACATACAATTTGTCATGATGCAATCTACTTTGAATATAGTTACAATTTAGTACATTTGCTTCAATCAAAAGATAGGATTCATAGATTAGGACTGCCAGATGGACAATACACTCAATATTATTATCTTCAGGATTATTTTATGAATCAATTGGGGCAGGAGTTTTCTTTAGATGACGAGATATATACACGTTTGATGCATAAAGAAGAGGTAATGTTAAAGGCTATAGATAGTAGTCATTTAGAGCCGATATATACTCCTGAAGAAGATTTAGCAATAATATTCAAAAATCTAATATAATACTAGTGGTGAGGGATTGGATTAGTATCAATTGTTTGTGGAGATTAAACATTAATGATAGTGAATTATCTTGACATGATATGTTCGTGAGAACTATAATTTTTTCATAAGAATATGGTATTTGGGCAAAACAGAGGAAACTCTGTGACGCAAAACTAATAGGGCCTAAGAAAAGTTATTTATGGTAGCCAGTTGCAGTATCGGATTAGCATCAGAATAGCCTTAATGGAACTAGACTGGTGCTTTTTTTTGTTATATTGGAGAGTTTATAAGAGGGGATATGCCATGAGCATTATAAAAGCTTTTGGGGTAGGTAAAAATGGTGGATACAAAATCCTAGATCAGGATTTGGTTGTTTCGATAGCTTATGGTGATTATTGCTATTTGGATCCACAAACTGAACAGTTTATATATATCATTCCTGAAAAACGTCCTACAACATATAAAGAAAAAAAATCCTTGATTGATCATTGTCAAAACGAAATATACAGTTTACCAAATAAACGAGAAGCAATGTCGAATGAGATTAAGAGTCTGAAGGAAGATTTAAATTCGTTAAATATTCAGATGAATAATAGATTAGATAGTATAAATAGCTATCAAAATGAGTTTCCAGAAGTGTCGGCTAGAGTTCGTGCAATTAATAAAGAAATTGAAAACCTTAAGAAGGAACAAAATGATGTTATGAAGTCAATGGAGTATTATAAAAAATAAATGACTGGCATTTAAGGGAGGTATTACGTATGAAATGTCCAAGATGTGGCGGGGATATGTCAAGTGGTGTTTGTGAAGAGTGTGGTTTTCCTGTAACAGCTCGGAAGTTATTTAGTATTAAATATTTAGGGTTTACAAAAATCTAATAATTTGCGTGAGGTAAAATACAATGGTGGATGTAGTAGATAAAAATGGGGAAATAAATGGTATATTTTTGGAGCCAATATTGTTGGGAGATGATTTTGATAATTGTCATGGTTCTGAAGCCGGAGTTGTTAATTCCCTATTTAAGATGAGAAAAAGGGGGGTGGATCATTAATGAATAACTTTTATAATGAAAACGAAAAAAATGATATTTTATATGTATTGCAAACTAATGATTATCCGATGACCGTAAGAACAATCGCAGAAAAAGCTGGGTATACCCCAAATAAGACCTTTGCTATCCTTAGAGGGTTGGTTAATGAATTCAAGGTAGAAAAAAGGCCGGGTGAAGGAACAAAAGATGCCCCTACATATATTTTAAATTATTCTTACCAATTTGAACAACCGGTAGATCAGACGAAGAGAAATACAATTGATGACCGGACACAACTAAGGAGTAATAAGGTTGGTGAGAACGAAAAAAAAGATATTTTATATGTATTGCAAACTAATGATTATCCGATGACTGCAAAAACAATCGCGGAAAAAGCCGGATACACGATAGCTAGGACAGTTGCTATATTGCGTCAATTGGATGGAATAGAAAAAAGGCCAGGTGAAGGAATAAAAGATGCGCCTACTTATTTTTTGAGTGATTCTTATCAATTTGAACAACCATTATCACAAAACAAAAGATTTATGGATAATCCAAACACTATAATCAATAACTTTAGTAAGGTTAATAATGAAAACTCTTTTGGTAATAATTTAAAAGCATTTGGAGTAGGTATAAACGGTGGATACATAACCTTAGATCAAGATTTGGTTGTTTCAATAACATATGGGGATTATTGTTATTATGATTCTCAAACTGAACAGTTTATATATATCATTCCTGAAAAACGTCCAATAACATATAAAGAAGGATATTTTGATTATGATTCCAATGGGTTTGATGATGATGAAGTAAAGTATTATGGAAAATATAAAATATCTACTACGGCTGACCTCTATTCTATGGCTGACATAGATATAGATTATTTTTTAAGAGAGGCACTAAGAGGTGTTATTTCTGATTATGGGAATAATGATATGTTTGTTGGAGCAGATTATAAAGTTGTAAGAAATGATTCTATTATAAAGTCAGGTTATATATATACACGGTTTAATTTTGGGATAGGATATGAGATTAGACCATATGTTATGTATATTTTTACTAATAAACATTGGTATAGTGTTGAAGGGAATTTTACTTCACATGATTATATAAAAAATGAGGGGCTTGTTGAACAGTTTTTGAATTCCTTAAATATTCAAGATGATAAATGATTTACAATTCTTTTCATATATGTGTGAAGAAGATATATGTAAATGCAAATATGAGGTTGCCACTGTATGATAGCATTTAAGGGAGGTGTTACTTATGAAATGTCCAAGATGTGGCGGGGATATGTCAAGTGGTGTTTGTGAAGAGTGTGGTTTTCCTGTAACAGGTCGGAAGTTATTCAGTATTAAATATTTTGTAAATGTCAATGAAAAAGTTTACCACTCGCTAGCGAATTAGTTTACCACCTTGCTACCGAATTACTTTACCATTTGATGTTATTTCGCTGATAAAAAAGTTTACCACCAGCGCTATTGA